>OFGN01000023.1_pt1 | contig 145541 bp, 145 predicted proteins | sample 1521821 | NCBI WGS metagenome assembly OFGN01 (sample SAMEA3504094, study PRJEB24116) | mouse gut metagenome | biome: mouse gut; feature: mouse-associated habitat; material: faeces | place: Denmark | collected 2011
GCGGCGCTGTTTATAATAACAAGAAATCGGTGATCGGCAATATCAGCGGTGACTTTGCGGGTAATTACGTTCAGTCGGCATCTGCGGCGGCTTATGGCGGTGCTGTTTATAACGACAATTATGCGACGATAGACAGCATTAACGGCAATTTTGTTAATAATTCGGTAAGCGGTTCGGGCGAGGGGTATCGTTATGGCGGTGCTGTTGCAAACTCCGACAATTCGACCATCGGAAACCTCATCGGCGATTTTATCAATAATTCGGCTGTCAGTTCAGGTGGGGGCAACAGTTACGGCGGTGCAATCTCCAACAATATATACCAAGACGGTGTGGCTGTTATCGAAAATATCAGCGGCAATTTTATCGGCAACTATGCCCTGTCCTCTGATTCTTCTTCCTCGGCTCAGGGGGGTGCTATTTACAATGAAAGCAATATCAAAAACATTGTCAATTCCACATTTGTTGACAACTATGTGAAAGGGGATGACAATTCCAACGGCGGCGCCATTTATTCGCGTGCCGATTTGCTGATTACCGCAAATGACGGAAATTCACTCTTTTCCGGCAACAAAGTTAACGGAAAATCAAATGCTGTTTATATGAGCGGAACAGAAGACGCGGTAATCAATTTGTCCCTGAATGTACAGAACAAAGGCGTTATTACCGTTGATGATGCGATCGACGGCAGCCATTATGATTTGAGCATTTCCGGTGACGGTACCGGCGTTGTTAAAATTAATAATAGGGTTGATCATGTAAACACCCTCAATCTGTCTTCCAGTTCAATCACCCACTTGGGTATCAACGGTACTATCCATGCGGCCGCTATGAATGCCGAAAGCGGAAGTGTGGTCGTCCGCTCTCAGTCGGCAAATGTTTCGCCGATCATCACGGTAGACGTTGAGGTTGATAAGGCGTCCAATAAAGTCAACACCGGAACCATCCATATATCGGAAGACGTCAGCGGCAAATATCGCGTTTTGGTCAATTCGCTGAACCCGGACGTTTTGGACAACAAAGATGACGCGATTGTACCGTTCCTGTTTGCGCCGGAAGACGATGAAGAAACATCCTCATCTTTCAGCGTCGCGCGGGTTGTAGGCAGTCCTTACATGTGGGACGGTGCGGTCAATGCGAAAGGTGAAGAAGAAGGTTCGACCTGGTATCTGAACCTGACGGATATTCTGAATCCGGATTATAAACCGTCTGATCCCTCTGAACCGTCGAAACCGGTCATTCGTCCGCTTGCACCGGAAGTTATTGCCGGCGAAGGTTTGCATGAAGCGGCGATTGAACAGACCCGCAGCGTTGTTCGCAATGTCGGCAACAAGGTTGCCGCCGGTCGCGAATATTGTCCGAATTGCGGCGTTTACACGGCAGAGTGGAACGGCGAGAAGTTGCGCAACGTCTGGGCGTTGGCTCAGGGAGAGAGCGCGACGATAGACAAACCGGTTAAGGCGGATGCCGACATTTGGGGCTTGGAGGCCGGATTTGACCTTCAGAACGACGTCAACAATACCTTTGGTGTTTTTGTCTCTTATCGCAAAGGCGATTACGATCTGAACGGCCAAGGCGACAAGGTTCGCTCCGACATCGGTTCCGAGATTGATATCAACAGTTATCTCGCCGGTTTGTACTACCGCTATGACAAAAATATGAACTGGTTGTTTGCAGCCGTTTACGGCGGCGTTCAGGAGGCGGATGCCAAGACGGACGACGGCCTGGCGAAGTTTGACACCGACGGTACGGAGTTTGGTGCCCATATGGAAGCCGGTCATACGTTTGCTCTGTCCGACACTTTGACGTTAGATCCGAGCCTCGGTTTGTATTATACGCAGATTAACTTTGATGATGCCAAGGATAATCTGGGTAAAACATACCGCTGGAAAGACATCAAACATCTTGAAGCCGAACTTGGGGTTAAACTCGCAAAGCAGAGCGAGAATGCAAAAGTTTATGTCAAACCGAGCGTTATCCAAACGGTCACGAGCGGAGACAGCGTAAAGATCACGGGCTTGAACAAGCTGGACACTTATGACGATGAGACGCTGGGCCGGATTGAACTCGGCGGCCGCTACGGCTTTACGGACGCTTTGTCGGCGTATGGCTGGGCGAATTATACCTTCGGCAGCGGCTACAAAGCGACAGCGGGCGGTTTGGGCCTTGCCTATACATGGTAGTTCAATTCGAACACGAAAAAACACCCCCGGCAACCGGGGGTGTTTTTTTGTTGGAAAACATGTCATTTCTGCGGCGCGATTTCTTCTTCCGTTTCAATACCGAAACTGTCGTCCACCCAAATGCTGTCGTTTGAGTTCATTTTTTGTAGAGCCGCGCTGACGGCGGCGTTTTCCGGCGCTTTGCCGGTTTCGGCAATTACTTTCAAATCTTCGGCATAATCTTGGCGGATCTTTTGATAGGTTGCGGTTTGTCCGAGCGTATCGTCAAATTTTTCGTTGCTGCGGCGCGGAAGCAGCCGTTCTTTGTCAATAGTCTCGTCATCCATCGGCCGCACCTGCAGCAAATTGACATGTACTTTTTCCGCCGGTGTCTGTTCATCGACAACCTGATATTCGGGCTTGGGAGCAGGGGTTGCCGGCGCCGCGGTCGGTGCCGCGATAACGTAATTGATATCTTCTTCCTCTTCGGTTTCGACAATTTGGGGACGAACCGGAAACGGCGGCAGCTTTTCGCGGCGGTTAAGTTCTTTTGACGGAATAAAAAATCCGGGCCGTACCGTCTTGCGGACATATTCGGCTCTTGCCGCGGTCGCGGCCATCAGGGCAAAAACAAGGCAGAGTGCAAAATTTTTCATTGTCATAACCTAATCTTAACTAATCTTACTTTACTCTAACATACATGAAAAATTTATATTTGACATCAATATTTTGCATTTGTGCATCTCTCTCTCCGGTTTGGGCGGCGGAAAACGCGGCCCCGGCGGCGGCAGACCCCTGTGCCGAATTTCGCTATAAGACCCGGCTCAATTTAACCACGTCTTACGGCAAATTGAAATATAATCTTGACTATGATCGTCGGGCGCTGACTCGTCTCGGACAACAATACGGGTTGATCGAACCCGGAATGTTTGCTTCCGGCCTTTCGTTGATCGGAATCGACTGGTCGGTCACCTTAAATACGGTAACGCGGGTAGCTGCCGACGACAGCATTTGTATTTTGCCGATGAGTCTGGACGTGTTTGTCGGATTTCAGGATCCGACCGTATATATTGACCGCGCGTTGAATCAAGAGAGCTGTTCCTATCAGTTGGTTTTGCGTCACGAACATCAACATCAGCAGGTCGCTATAGCGGCGCTTGAGTATTTTTTGCCGCGTGTCCGTGCCGAAATAAATGCCCGTCTGGGTGAAGTCGGTCCCTCTAACGTCGCTTCGTTATCTCAGACCGATGCCGCAACCGCGCGGATGAACCGGAAGTATATTGCCCTGATTGAGCCTCTGGTCGATAAATTTAAGGCGACGCTGCTGCACGAGCAGAAAAAACTTGATAACCGGCAAAATTATGAATTTGAGAGCAGTATTTGCCAAAACAAAACGCCGGTACTGAAATAAGAACAAAACCTGTCCCTTTTAAACCGCCGCCGTATCAGTGAGTATAGGAGGCTTCGATCAGTTGCGCCCGTTTTTCGTCAAGGTCATAGTTGGCTTTGACGTTGAGTTGCGGGGCAATCGCCGAAATTATTTCGCCGGCCGTCGGCACCGTGTTCCAGCCCGAAGTCGCAAAACCGAAAGTTTCTTTGGAAGCCTTGGGTTCGTCCATCATCACAAACAAAGCGTATTTCGGATGCGAAACCGGAAAAGTGGCGACAAACGACGTCATAACTTTCTTGTCGACATAATGGCCGTTGACAAGTTTGTTGGCGGTTCCGGTTTTGCCGGCAACTTCATAACCGGGAACGTTGGCGCGTTTTCCCGAGCCTTTGGTGACCACTCCGCGCAACAGTTTGCGCATCGCCGCCGAAGTTTTGGCGGAAAGAACCCGCCGACCTTCATCGGGACGGTCGGTTTTTAACAGGGTCGGCGCATGATAAATGCCGCCGTTAACCACCGCCGCAAAAGCCGAAATAATATGCAGCGGCGTTACCGAAACGCCGTATCCGTAAGACACCGTGGCGGTGGTTGCTTCGCCCCAACGGTTGGGGACGCTGGGGGTTGCTTTTTCGGTCACTTCGAAAGAACCGATCGGGTCAAACAGTCCCATGTTGCGCAGGAAGCTTTTTTGTTCCTGTTTGCCGACTTTAAGCGCAATTTGCGCCGAACCGATGTTGGAGGAGTAGATCAGGATTTCCTGCAGGTCAAGCCAACGGTTTTCGCCGCGGTAATCTTTGATGATGTTGTATTTGAGCTTGAGCGGCTTGGTGGCGTCAAAACGGTCGGAGAGTTTGACTTTTCCGCTTTCCAGTCCCAACGCGGCGTTAAAAATTTTGAACACTGAGCCGGGTTCATAAAGGCCTTTGGTGGGGAAATTGAACTGGGCGCGTTCGTCCGGCTGCATGTTAAGGTTGGGATCAAAGTCGGGCAACGACAACATGGCAATAATCTCGCCGGTGTTAACGTTCATCAAAATGGCCGAAGCGCCGATGGCATTGAATTTTTTAATGGCGGCGGCAAGCTTTTGGCGGATGGTGTCCTGAACGCCGGAGTCAATCGTCAGTTGCAGCGGAACGTCAGAACTGGTCAGCCGTTCGTCAAGTTGTTTTTCAATGCCCGAAATACCGATGTTGTCGATATTGGTTTTGCCCAGAATGTGCGAAAACAGATTTTTGTGCGGATAGACGCGTTTTTCGACGTCTTCAAAACCGAGGCCCTGGATTCCGAGAGCATAAATCTGATAACGCTGGGCCAGAGACAAATTGCGTTTGATGTAAACAAAATTGCCTTTCTTTTCCAACTGGGCCAGGATATCTTCGTACAGCATGTCGGGAATAAATTCGCTGAGTTTGGCGGCAACTTTTTCTTTGTCTTTGATTTTTCGCGGATGGGCAAACAGGTTTGCCGTCGGCAGCGACGTGGCAATGATGGTGCCGTTGCGGTCAGTGATGTCGGCGCGCGCAATCGGATTTTCGATTTTTAGCTGCGGCAATTCGCTCTCACTTCGTTCGTCCCGCGGCGTGATGCCGCTGATGCAGATGCTGAGGGTGCGCAGAGCAATGATGACATAAATCAAAATAAACGACGAGATGGCCAGCAGCATTCGGGTTTTGCAACTCGACAGCGGATCTTGTTCGATATTGTAGTTGGAAAAGGCAAAACCCCGGTTGACTTTGATTTCTTCACCCGGCAGATAAAATTTGTTTTTGTCTTTTTTTGCCCACAGTTTCATTGTTCCGATCAGTCCTGCTTAGCGCTGAGCCTTGGCCAGCCGGCGCAGTTCTTTGTTTTTGACCGCGATGTCGTTAAGGTTTTTGCGGGCCAGCATTTTGCGGCTGGGTTCATAGTCAAACGGCAGCGAGGCATAACTGATAATCTGTTCGGCTTTAACCGGCGAGAGGTCGCTGTGACGGCCGGCCAGGTTGCGCAGTCGTTCCGGATTGTTAAGGTGGCTCCATTCGGCTTTCAGAATATGAATGGTTTTAATGTCTTCGCTGATGGTACGGTTGATGCCGGCCAGTTCTTTTTCCAGATCCTGTACCCGGTTTTTCATAATGAAAGTAGCAAAAATAACGGCGGTCAATACAGTCAAGGCAGCCCATAGGCAGATAGCGGCAGATTTGGTCGTATTCATTACTCTGTCTCCTTATGACTTTTAATGGCATAACGCAGTTTGGCGGAGTGGGCGCGGGAGTTGGCGGAAATTTCCGCCTCGCCCGGCAATATAGCTTTGGAACAGAAGGAAAATTCGGCGGTTTCTCGGGGCGTCGTATCGGGCAGATAGCGGGAAACGCCGCCGGTTTTGCCGGACTTTTGTTTAAAGAAGTTTTTAACAATGCGGTCTTCCAGCGAATGAAAGGTGACCACCGCCATCCGGCCTCCCGGACGAAGGGTTTTCAAACCGTTGGCCAAACCGTTTTGCAGTTCGCCCAACTCATTGTTGACCGCGATTCTCAGAGCCTGAAAGGTACGCGTGGCCGGATCGGGTTGTCCCGGTTTTTTGAAAATGACTTTATATATGATTTCCGCGAGTTGCCGGGTTGTTTCTATCGGCTGTTGTTGCCGCGCTTCAACGATTCTGGCTGCAATTTGGCGCGATTTGCGCTCTTCGCCGAATTGATAAATCAGGTCGGCCAACTCTTTTTCGCCGTATGTATTGACGATATCTGCCGCCGACAGGCCGGAACAGGACATCCGCATGTCCAAAGCGGCGTCTTTGCTGTAAGAAAAGCCGCGCTCGGCCTGATCAATCTGCATCGAAGAAACGCCGATGTCAAAGACGATGCCGTCAACTTCTTCGGTAACCAGCGTGTCAACGGCGCCGAAACAGCCGGGACGGAAGCCGAACCGTGTGCCGTAATTCCGTTTTAATTCGGCGGCGCGGTCTGCCACGTTGGGATCTCGGTCAATTGCAATTACCCGGCAGTTTGCCGCCCGAAGCAAGGCTTCGCTGTAGCCACCGTTGCCGAAAGTGGCGTCCACGTAGGTTTCGCCGTCTTTCGGCGCCAGAGCGGACAGAACTTCGTTTAACATCACCGGAATATGTTTGGGATTATTCATCACGGCCTCCGTTCGGTCGCAATGAAGGACGGTTTTTCAAAACCTCGGCGCGGATCCGCGCTTCTTCTTTTTCCCAGTTTTGCGGATTCCAAATCTGAAACTTGCGCCCTTTGCCGACAAACACCGCGGTATCGGTGATCTCGGCATGTTTAAGCAGCTTTTCGGAAAGGCTGATTCTTCCGGTGCTGTCAAAAGTAAAACGACGGGCGTCGCCGAAAATCAGGTTGGTGAGGTCGTCTTGGGTTTGGGAGAAAAAATCGAGCGATGTTTCCATTTCGGCGGCAAGTTTTTCCAACAACTCTTCGGTGCAGCCTTCAATGCACGGAGAAGTCAGACTGCGATAACATACGATTTCGGTTGATAATTCTTTAACGATTGTGCGGTAATCTGACGGCAAAGAGACGCGTCCTTTGGCGTCTACTTTGTTGTTTATGGTGTCCATAAACAGAAATGTCTTTCTCACCGTCATCGTTGTGTTTTTTCCCCTGTTTTTTATTTTTATGGTATAACATGGGATTTTTTGGGAATCAATGGGAAAATTTAGGGATTTGTTAACTGTTCGGTCTTTGTTCTGTTGCGGGAACGTCGGGGTCGGCCGCGAGCTGTTATCAACCAAGAGTTTGCGTTTTATGACAAAAAAATAATTTTTATTTAAACATTTTTTATTATTTGCGTTTATGGGCGCATCAGGGTGTGGATAAAAGGGTTGAACGAATCTTTGAGGCACCTTTTGAGGGAGATAAAAAGAAGCTCACGGACAAAAAAGAACCCGGAAATGCTTTTTCGTCATCATTTGTCTCAACATTGGTTGCGGTTTGTTTTTGAGAAGAACTGCCAAATTTCGCTTGCTTTTATGTCGCGATAAGATTAACTTCTATTCCATGGCGGTCGGATAGCCGCGTCACGGAAGGTAAAATCCGCTGATGAGGAAAGTCCGGGCTTCATGGAAACAAGACACCGGATAACGTCCGGCTGGAGAAATCCAAGGGAAAGTACCGCAGAAAATTACCGCCGGAGTGCGCTCCGGTAAGGTTGAAAAGGCGAGGTAAGAGCTCACCGCAAAACCGGTAACGGTTTTGGCCAAGGCAAACCCTGTCTGAAGCAAGACCAAGTTAGGAGGGCTGTTCGACAGAACGGTTATAAGGAGCGTTTCCACTCTTCTCCAGAGGTAGGTCGCACTGAGCAGTTCCGGCAACGGACTGCCGAGATGAATGGCTATCAATCCAGGCCTTTGCCGCAAGGCAAAGATAGCGGGATACAGAACCCGGCTTACAGACTGCCTGTTTTTTTTTAATGTTCGTTTTGAGGAGCATATCATGCAGCAACATACGATCGGACAAGCATTTGAACTGGAAGGCATCGGCCTGCATTCGGGGCTGCCGTCCAAATTGAAGTTTAAGCCTCTTCCCGAGAACAGCGGTATCGTTTTTAAGCGCTGCGATCTGCCGTCACAGCCCGAGATACCCGCTTTGTGGTCAAATGTGGTCGATACCCGCAACTGTACCTGTCTCGGCGACGGTGATAAAAATATTGTCGGCACGATCGAACATCTGATGAGCGCTCTGTATGCGCGCGGTATCGACAACCTGCTGGTTGAAGTATCCAACCCCGAACTGCCGATTATGGACGGCAGCGCGGCGATGTTGTATGATGCTTTGATGAACATTCCGTTGAAAGAACAAAACGCGCCGCGTCGTTACCTTAAGGTCAAAAAGGAAGTTTCCTTCAGTGACGACAAAGGCAACACGGTGACCTTAAAGCCTTACGACAAAGGCCTCAAAATTGATTTCGAAATTGAATTTCCTTCCAAAATTGTCGGGCGGCAGGTTTTTTCGGGTGAGATTACGCCGGAACTTTATGCGGCGGAAATTGCGCCGTGCCGTACCTTTTGCGAAAAGTACCAGGTCGATTACCTGCAATCGCTCGGCTTGATCAAAGGCGGCAGCCTGGATAATGCCGTGGTGTTGGACGGCGAGACGGTGCTCAATCCCGGCGGCCTGCGCCATCAACACGAATGCGTCAACCACAAGGTGTTGGACGCGGTGGGCGACTTGTACACTTCCGGACATCCGATTTTGGGCCGGCTTGAGGCCAGTAAAACCGGACATTTTCACAATAATCAGATTTTAAAAGTTTTGTTTGGCGATCAGTCAAATTATGAAATGGTGTAACAGTATGAAGAAGTTTAGTTTATTGCCTTTGCTGCTTGGTTCTCTTTTGTTGTTCGGTTGCGCTTCCGACGAAGTCGACTACGAAAAGATGACAGCCGAACAACTGTATAATCAGGCGCACGACTATCTTGACGAAACCCGTTACAAAAAAGCGGCGGAAACTTTTGAAAAAGTGGAACTGGAGTATCCGTACTCCCGCTGGGCCACCGATGCCAAAATCATGGGTGCCTACGCTTATTACAAAAACGAGAACTATGACGATGCCGTCATGGCGCTGGACCGCTTTATCCGTTTTCATCCCGGCAACCCAAACATTGCCTATGCCTATTATCTGAAGGCAATGTGCTATTATGACCAAATTTCCGATGTTAACCGCGAGCAGGGCGAAACCCGTCAGGCCTTAGAAGCGTTCCGTCAGTTGGAAGCGCGCTTCCCCGACAGCGAATATGCCGCCGATGCCCGTCAGAAGATGATTTTGGCGCGCGACAATCTGGCCGGCAAAGAAATGGAAATCGGCCGTTATTATCTCAACCGCAAAAATTATCTTTCGGCTCTCAACCGTTTTTCGGCGGTGGTAAATCACTATCGGCAGACCGGTTATATTGAAGAGGCACTTTATCGCCAAACCGAAATTTATACGATTCTCGGGTTGCACGGCGAGGCGGCTGCGGCCTATCAGGTTTTGGCCTACAATTATCCGAAAGGTGCCTGGACCGCCAAAGCCGGAAAGATTGTCAAAGACGGGAAATAATAATGCTCAATTCATTGTCCATCCGCAATGTGGTGCTTATTGACAGGCTGGATCTGGAGTTCTCGGCCGGCCTGAGCATTCTCACCGGCGAAACCGGCGCCGGCAAGTCGATTCTGCTCGATTCGCTGGGGTTGGTTCTGGGCGGCCGCGCCGAAACGGCGTTGATCCGGAGCGGGGAAGACAAACTGAGCGTTACGGCATCTTTTTCATTGCCGCCTTCAGAGCATCCTCTGTATGCGCTGGCCGAACAATATGATGTGGATTTGGACGGCGAAATTGTTATTAAGCGAACCCTGGACCGCAACGGCAAAGGAAAAATATTCATTAACGATCAGCCGGTGTCGGTCAAAATTCTGAAAGAATTCGGGCGCCATTTGGTCGAAGTTCACGGACAGTTTGATAATCAGGGTCTGCTGAATCCGGCGTCGCATCGCGACATTTTGGACGGTTACGGCAAATACGGCGTTTTGAAAGATGCCGTCCGCGAAAAGTATCTTCTTTATCGTCGGGCGGTTGAAGAACGTCGGGCTTTTGAAGCAAACCTCAATCAGGCCAAAACCGATGAAGACAATTTGCGCTGCTGGGTGGACGAACTGGAAAAACTGAAACCGGTTGCGGGCGAAGAAGCGGAACTTGCCGCCCGCCGCACCGAGATGATGAATGCCGAAAAGATTCTCGAAAATCTTAATATTGCCTATGCCGGCCTTTGTCAGGGTGCCGATATCCTGTCGGCGGTACGTCGCGCCCAGGCGGCGATCGAACGCGCCAACCGTCTGGTGGACGGCCGTTACGATGCGGTTGCCGAAGCACTGGAACAGACTCTGATCAATGCCGACGAAAGCATTCGCCAGATTGAAGACGCCAGTTCGTCGATCAGTCTCAGTCAGAATGAAATCGACGATATTGAACAACGTTTGTTTGCGCTGAGGGCAGCAGCGCGCAAGCATCAGGTGACAATTGACGAATTGCCGGCGGTTCTGGAACGGATGCGACAGCAGTTAGACCGCATTGAGCTGGGGGAAGACGGTTTGAACGACTGTCTGAAAAAAGAACAGCAACGGCGTCTGGAATATATTGCCGCTGCCGAAAGCCTGAGCGAAAAACGTCGTCAGGCCGCAGCAGCTCTGGATTGGAAAGTGATGGAAGAATTGCCGCCGCTCAAGATGGAAAAAGCGCGTTTTGTGACGCAGGTGGAACGGCTGGCGGAAAACGCCTGGAACGAGAACGGAATTGACGCCGTGACCTTTACGGTTTCGACCAACCCCAACTCGCCGCAGGGACCGCTAAACAAGATTGCTTCCGGCGGCGAACTGGCCCGGTTTATGCTGGCTTTGAAAGTTAATCTGGCCGATGCCGGCGCTAACCTGACAATGATTTTTGACGAAGTGGACTCCGGCGTCGGCGGTGCCACCGCACAGGCGGTCGGCGAACGTCTGGCCCGTTTGGCGTCAACGGTGCAGGTTTTGATTGTAACGCATTCGCCGCAGGTGGCCGCATGCGGAAATCATCATTTCAAAGTGGAAAAAAAGACCGCCGATAACGTTACCACCACTTATGTTTATGAGTTGGACCAGGCAGCGCGTTTTGAAGAAATTGCGCGGATGCTGGCAGGCGAACATGTTACTGACGAAGCGCGGGCGGCGGCGCGCGTTTTGCTGACGGCATAGGCCGGGTCCTTGATCTTTTCTTCCTCTTCCTCTTCCTCTTCCTCTTCCTCTTCCTCTGGTCTTTTCTGCCAAGCTTTTTTCTCTCCCTCTCCGCCAAAGGCCGAATTAATTTTCTGCTTGCCAAAAGCGAACTTTTTCTTTAATATCAATCCTGCATCCGGGAGACCGGGTGCGGAGTGTAACGGCTCCTTATCAACGAAAAAGAACGACTCCTTATAGAGGGAGCCGGGGATATAAGGCTATATGCGCGAATAACCCGGACTGTTCGTTGATCAGTCGTTAACTCCCTCACCTTGATTTTCTCAAGGTGAGTTTTGTTTTAAACCAAAAGTAAATAAGCAAAACAGGGGAGTGTTGGTCGAAGAAAGAACTTGCCAAAAGCGAACTTTTTCTTTAATATCAACCCTGCATCCGGGAGGCCGGGTGCGGAGTGTAACGGCTCCTTTCAGTGAAAATTGAACGACTCCTGATAAGAGGGAGCCGGGGATATAAGGCTATATGCACGAATAACCCGGACTGTTCACTGATCAGTCGTTAACTCCCTCACCTTGATTTTCTCAAGGTGAGTTTTGTTTTTTTTATCATAAACAAAATGAAGGAGTTACAAAAATGATATCAAAACTTAACATGAAGCGGAAAATCGGCCGCAAATTGGGCGATTATCGCCGCAATCAGAAACTTCGCCTGGATCATGTGGCCAAACAAAGCGGGGTCCCGTGGCAGATGATCGATTCGCTGGAACTGGGTAATGACACCCAGTGGGGCGCCTATAAACTGTTGCTCGATTTTTACGACAAAGGAGTCGGTATTGAACTGACCGAGCGCGATCGCGACGGCGACAAGCCTAAAGCGATCGACGAACAGATCATAAAAAGATACCTTCGTCAGGAACCGGTCGTGCACAGCCGGGTTGACGAGGTGCCGCCGATGGAATTGTCTTAACACCGAAAGCCGTCCCGTTTTGCCCCGGGGCGGCTTTTGCATTTGCCGCTGGAAGATATCGACGGTCAAAGCGCGGTCGCAACGGTTGCTGAAGGAAAACGGACTGTGGAAAACGGGGCATAAAAATGCTTGTGAAAATTTAAAATTGCGCTATTTTAAGGACAAAGATTTTCACAATTGATTTTTATGAGGAAAAAAATGAAAGCAAGAACCAGATTTGCCCCCTCTCCGACCGGCTATATGCATATCGGAAACCTGCGCACCGCTTTGTATGAATATTTGATTGCCAAATCCGGCGGCGGCGATTTCCTGTTGCGAATTGAAGATACCGACCAGAAACGCTATGTCGAAGGTGCCACCGATATTATCTATTCCACCCTCAAAACCGTGGGAATGAATTGGGACGAAGGGCCGGACATCGGCGGAAATTACGGTCCCTACGTACAGTCGGAACGCAAACCGATTTATGCCGAATATGCCCATAAACTGGTTGAGTTGGGCGGTGCTCACTACTGCTTCTGCGCGCCTAAGGAAGAAAGCGAAGACGACGAGGCGGAAGAAAATGCGGTGCCGGCCAAGTTTCAGGACCCCTGCAAACGCCTGTCGCTCGAAGAAGCGCGGGCGCGGATTGCCGCCGGTGAACCTTTTACGGTCCGCCAGACGATTAACAAAAAAGGAAAATCGCGTTTTCATGACGAGGTGTACGGCGATATCGAAATTGATTATGACGATTTGGACGAAGGCGTGTTGCTCAAGACCGACGGTTTTCCGACCTATAACTTTGCCAACGTGATTGACGATCATCTGATGGAGATCACCCATGTGGTGCGCGGCAACGAATATATTTCTTCGACGCCGAAATATAATTTGATTTATGAAACTTTCGGCTGGACGCCGCCGGTATATGTTCATGTGCCGCAGGTGATGAAAGATGCCCAGCACAAACTCTCCAAACGCAACGGCGACGCCTCGTTTCAGGATCTGGTAGCCAAGGGATATCTGCCGGAAGCAATTTTGAACTATATTGCTTTGCTGGGTTGGAATCCCGGCGACGACCGCGAGATTTTCTCGCTTTCCGAATTGGAAAAGGCTTTTAGCGTTGAGCGACTGAACAAGTCGCCGGCGATTTTTGACATTGTCAAACTGACCTGGATGAACGGTTGCTATATTCGTGAACTGAGCGCGGAAGATTTTCATCGGCTGGCGTTGCCTTATTATCAAAAATGTCTGACCCGTTCGCTTGATCTGGCCGCTTTGAGCAAAGTTTTGCAGCCGCGGATCGAAACACTGGCCGATATTGCTGCCCAGACCGATTTCTTGGAACAATTGCCCGATTACGATTTGGCGTTGTTTGAAAACAAAAAAATGAAAACCGATCGCGACATTGCCAACAATGCGCTCAGGCTGGTGGCTGCTTTGCTGCCGCAGGTTGAACCGTGGAGTAACGAAAATCTGTTCGAACAGTTGAAAAAACTGGCTGCCGACAACGGCCTTAAAAACGGGCAGGTCCTTTATCCGGTCCGGATCGCCCTCAGCGGTCGCGAAACCACTTCCGGCGGTGCCACCGAACTTGCCGCCATTCTCGGTCGCGAAGAAAGTCTGGCACGCATCAACGTTGCGTTGCAACGTTTGGGAGAACAGGGATGAAAGAAGTCAGCGCCGGCATTATTGTCCGCAACGGAAAAATCTTTATTGCCCAGCGGCCGGAAGGAAAGCCGCTGCCCAACGTATGGGAATTTCCGGGCGGCAAGCAGGAAGCGGGCGAAACACTGCCCGAGTGTCTGAAACGGGAGCTGAAAGAAGAACTGGACGTGGATGCCGAAATCGGCGATTTTCTGATGGATACGACTTATGGCTATCAATACGGCGAATTCCGGATCAATGTCTATCGGGTGCATATTCCCGATAACGCGGAATTAAAGCTCAATGTGCATCAAAACGCGGCTTGGGTTACGCCGGCGGAAATGGAGGCTTACGAATTTCCTCCCGCCGACCGGGATATCATCCGCCGCCTGAAAATGATGAAATTGTAGGCTTGACAATCGAGTGTCACATATTTAATAATCGGGTTGAAAAATCCGATTATTAATTTTTAAATTATTAGCCATGACAAAAAACGAAATTTTAATCTTTATTCTCGGCTGGGTGGCCTTGTATGCGGCGCATGTTTTCAAAAAATATCGTATGCGGTATTTGCAGCGCCGTAAAAACAAAACTTGTTTTCCCGAGCCGGTTGAAAAAAATATGCCGGGTGCCGATAATGCAGTTGATTGGGGCTATGCCTGCAATCAGTTGTGTTTGGACTTGTACGGTGTGGATCATCCGTCGGCCTTTTTGAACAAGCCGGTCGATTTTTGGCGTGCGGAATTTATGTTCATCATTAACCGCATCACCCCCCGCGAAGCCGCGCAGCTTTTGCAAAAGCTGGAAAAAGAAGAAGCGGCTCTGTCGGTTTTGAAACGGCGGTCGGCTTCTGCCTATGCGGAAAATACCGACATGGCCAGGCAAACGATTCGCCGTTATCTGCAACCGTGTTAAAAATGTTTTGTATGCGCCCGGAGAAATTTTTCTCCGGGTTTGCTTTTTTATTTGTCAACCGGCAGCGGCGAGACGAAAAAAACAAATATTTTGCGTTACGAGTCCTGCCGGCCGAGTTTGGTTGACAAAAAAACAAAAGCCAAGTACACTGAACGGGTAAATCGATTATTAACTTAAATTTTTATACCCATGAGTGAAAACTTATTTTTAGGAATAATTGCAGCGACAGTTGCGGTTATTTTGCTCGGAATGCCTTTTTGGTTGTTTGGCAAGAAAAAAGAAACCGTTCTCGTGCCCGATCCCGTCCCCGGTGAAGAAGATCAGCCGGTAACGGCCCGGGAATTGAAAGTTGTTCGCAAAATGCTTTTGGATTTGCTTTCGGTCGATATCGTTGATGAGGGTTCTTGTGATTGTATCAAAAGCTTTATCGACACATGGAAACCGGGAACAACTTATGCTTGTATGATGCAAGAGTTCTTCGATATGGTCGAATGCAGCGACGCGCACGATCTGCCGAAGTTGAAGAGTTTGGCGGCACAACAAAAAGAAGCGCTGGAAACGATCGCGAAGATGAAGGGGCTTGATCCTCTGGTAGCGGAAAATACGCGCATTTGCCGCATCTGCAATCGGTGCCTGACCGATATTCTTGAAGAAGAAGAAATTTAATTCTTTGGCCATGAATATGAAATTGTTGATCTGCGCGGCGGTGCTGATTTTGATCCTTCTGGGATTGTTTTTCTGCCATGGGCGGAAAAACGACGCCGAAGCCATTGACGCTCAAGCCGCGAAAAGCCGTTTCCTGATTTTGGCTGCAGCCTGCAACGAAATCTGGATGTTTCTCTACCACTGCCCGCGTCCTTGTTTGGATCGGATGAATAATGTCGAAATTCAAAATGCCTTTGACGGTATTTTGCTTTCGCTTTCCCGTGAAGACGCGTTGTGCCTGTATGCATCGGTTAAGCAAAAATCGCTGCAAAACGCAGACGAACCGTATAACAGCGCCTATGCCCTGATTATGCAGGAACTGAGCCGCCGTTTCGGTTGCTGATTTCACTTACGACTCCCTTAGGCCATGCCGGCATAAGGGAGTTTTTTCGTTTTTGGAGAGTGTTTGCTTGATTTTGACGGTTGTAATAGCCAGATAACAAATAATAATTTGCAGTTGGAAAAAATGGTTTACGGATATAAAAACATATGGAAAATCGCCAGTCCGATTTTGGTGGGCATGGTTATTCAGCAATTGATCGGCGTAACCGACGTTGTTTTCCTCGGCCGGGTCGGTCAGACGGAACTCGGCGCTTCGGCAATTGCCGGGCTTTACTATATTACCGTCTATATGCTCGGGGTAGGGTTTGGCATCGGGGTGCAGATCTTGATTGCGCGTTTAAACGGCAGCGGTCACTACAAACAGATTGCACCGCTTTTTTATCAGGCTCTGGGACTGATGTCGGGTTTTGCGGTGGCGGCGGTTGCGGTTTCTTATCTTCTGACGCCCTCGGTGCTGCCGTTGTTGATCAGCTCCGAGCGGGTGTTGGCGGCCGCGCAGCAGTATCTCGGCTTTCGGGTCTGGGGATTTGTGTTTTCTTTTGCGGTTATTGTGTTTCGCGCCTTTTATGTGGGAACGGTCAATACCCGGGTACTGACCTGGAGTGCGGTGGTGATGCTGGCGATTAATGTTGTCGGCAACTATTTGTTGATTTTCGGCAAATTCGGTTTTCCGCAAATGGGTATCGGCGGTGCGGCGCTGGCGTCGGTGATTGCGGAAGCGGTTTCGGCTTTGTTTTTTGTATTTTATACCCGTTTTCGGATTGACGTCCGGCGTTACGGGCTGGATTGTTTCAGCGGCTATAACCCGCGTTTGGTCCGGCAGATTTTTTCGGTTTCGATTTGGACGACCATTCAGTTGTTTATTTCGTTTGCCACCTGGTTTTTCTTTTTTGTGGCCATTGAACATTTGGGAGAATTTGAACTGGCTTCTTCCAACGTGCTGCGCTCGATTTCGACCATGCTGTATATGGTGGTGGGCGCTCTCGGCGCCACCGCTTCGTCACTGACGGCCAACCTGATCGGCAAAAGCCAGCAAAAACAGATTGCGCCGACTTTGTATCGGATCATCCGGCTCGGTTTTGCGATAGAAGCGCTGTTATGTACGGCGCTGGCCTTTTTTCCCGAAGCGGTGATGCGGATTTATACCGACGATCCGCACTTGATTGCCGGCAGCGTCGAAGCTTATTACGTGATGCTCGGCAGCTATGTCACCATTGTTCCGGCAATCATTGTTTTTAATGTGGTGATCGGATCCGGGCGTACCCGTCAGGCGATGTATATTGAACTGGCCGCGACCGTTATTTACGTAGTCAATGTCTGGTACGTGGTGGTCTGGCTTCGTTCGTCGCTGGCATGGTGCTGGAGTACCGAATATTTTTACAATCTGATATTGCTGGTCATTTCGCTCCGATACCTGCAAAAGCGGCGTTTGATATTTTAGTTGACGGAAATACGGATTGTGAATAAATTGTCGGTAGGATAAAAAAATGGAAACAAAACTGAAATATATCGTCGACGGAACCGTTCTCAAACTGGAACTTAGCGGCGATTATCTGAAATATGACGACAATGCGGCGATCGGCGGCCTGTATGAGGCGGCAAGCCGTAAAAATACGGAAAGCGTCGAAGTGCAGGCGGCCGGGCTCGGCGAATGGGATTCGACGTTGCTGGTCATTTTGTTTCAGCTGCAAAAAATCAGCCGCAGCCGGCAGATACCGTTGCGGTTGCGGCAATTGCCGCCCGGTTTGAAACAATTGCTGGAACTGGCTTTTTCGGTTGACCGCAAACCGGTCGCCGAAAGCAATGAAACCGCCGGATTGTTGGAAAGAGTCGGCAATTGGGGGATCGCGACCGCGGAAGGCATCCGCAAAGGCGGCGGATTTTTGTGGAAAACGGTGGTTTCTTTTTGGAATTTTGTTAACGGCATGTCGGTAATGCGCCGGGTCGACTTCCTGTTTGCCCTTGAAGATTGCGGCTACAAGGCGCTGCCGATTGTGTCGCTGATCAGTTTTATGGTCGGGCTGATTCTGGCGTTTGTCGGTGCGGTTCAACTCAAGACCTTCGGTGCCGAAATTTATGTTGCCAGTTTGGTAACAATCGGCATGACGCGGATCATGGGCGCAATCATGACCGGCATTATCATGGCCGGGCGTACCGGCGCTTCCTATGCCGCCACCATCGGTACAATGCAGGTGAATGAGGAAATTGACGCCCTCAAAACAATGGGAATTGCGCCGGTCGATTTTCTGGTGTTGCCGCGGCTGATGGCGCTGGTGCTGACAATGCCGATTTTGGTGATGTGGGCCGATTTTATGGGGATGTTCGGCGGCGGCTTTGTCGGGGTGACAATGCTTGGAATTCCGTTTCAAAAATATTGGGAATTGTCGGTTAATGCGATCAGTCTCAATAATTTTCTGGTCGGCATTTTTCACGGTCTGGTTTTTGGCGTCGTCATAGCGGTCTGCGGTTGTTATTACGGCGTTTATTGCGGGCGCAATGCCGACAGCGTCGGCGTGGCCACGACCAAAGCGGTGGTTTCGGCAATTGTCTGGATGATTGTGATGACCGGAATTATTACCGTTGTTTGCGAGGTGCTGGGAATATGACGGCGGAAGTGCAAATTGCGGTTAAAAATCTCACCGTCGGATACGGTGATTTTGTGCTGCTGAAAGATATCAGCTTTAATGTCAATAAAGGGGACGTCTTCATCATCATGGGCGGCTCGGGGTGCGGCAAAAGTTCGTTGTTGCGCGTGTTGACCGGGTTGGTGCCGCCGCAGCGGGGAAATTTTTTTATTGACGGCGTTGACTTTACCAAAGCCGCGCCGCCGGTGCGCGACGAAATTATGCAGCGTTGCGGCATTTTGTATCAGAGCGGCGCTTTGTTCAGCTCGATGACGCTGGCCGAAAATATTGCCTTGCCGTTGCAACAGTATACGGACTATTCCGAGCGCGAGGTAAGTGAGTTGGTGTCGCTGAAACTGGCGTTGGTCGGTTTGGCCGGTTTTGAGGATTTTTATCCTTCGGAGATCAGCGGCGGAATGAAAAAACGTGCCGGTTTGGCGCGGGCGTTGGCGCTGGATCCTGAAATCGTTTATTTTGACGAACCGTCGGCCGGCTTGGATCCGATCAGTTCCAAATTGCTGGATGATTTGATTCTGGATATCAATCACAGTCTCGGAACCACGATTGTGATCGTGACTCACGAACTGGCGTCAATTTTTGCCGTCGGCAGCAATTCGATTTTTCTTGACGGCGAAACCAAATCCATTCAGGGTTACGGCAACCCCAACCAACTGTTGAAAAACCCGCCTAACCAAAAAGTTTATAATTTTTTAACCAGAGGTGCCAAAGAAAATGCGTAAAAAACCAAAAAGCAAATTAATCGGTTTGTTTCTCATCTGCGGAATTATTTTGTTTGTCGCCACGATCGGCATGTTTGTGGCGGACAAAGTCCGCGGTGACACCCGCAGCATGGTCGTGATGTATTTTTCGGAGTCGATAAAGGGTCTGGATGTCGGATCGCCGGTGGTTTTCAAGGGCGTGAATATCGGAAAGGTTTATAAAATCGACCTGATTACCGATATGGAAGATACCGAGTTCAGCATTCCGGTATATGTGGCGTTTAACAGTCAAAACTTTAATCCGACCCTGCCTAACGAGACCCGCCGCCAGATATTGAATGAGCTGGTGGAGAAAGGATTGCGCGCTCGGCTCAACAATCTCAATTACCTTACCGGACAGTTGATGATCGAACTTGAAATGATGCCGGCGGGAACCCCGGCGGTATACCGCAGCAGGGGAGAACGCGTCCCCGAAATTCCGACCGTGTTGTCGCCGTTGGCGGAATTGTCACAGGGATTTCAGGAAATACCGCTCAAACAAACGGTTACCAAAATGAATAAATTTCTCGATTCTCTGAATAATGAGATTGTTCCGCAGCTTGCCGGCGTTTTGCAGCAGTTTTCCAAAATTCCGCAGCAAACCCAGAACGTGCCGGAAACTTTGCGCAATTTTAACCGGGCAATGTTAAATATTTCCGGCGCCGCCAAGTCATTAAACAATTTTGCTGATTATATAGAAAGACATCCGGAATCGTTATTAAGAGGAAAAGGAAGGTATTAGTTATGAAAAATTTGATTTTGTCAGTCCTGTTGTTGTTGGTTGCCGCCTGTGTCGGAACCAGCAGCCCGTCGCGTTTTTATCAGCTCAAGGCCCTGGAAGGCGATGTTCGGCCGGTTTCGCAGCGGCGGATGGACATCGGGGTTGAGGAAGTGTTTATTCCGAGATATCTTGATCGGCCGCAGATCGTGACGATGGAAGCCGGCTCTTCGGAATTGAAAATGTCGGAGTTTTATCGTTGGGGAGAACCGTTGTCGAGTTCGTTTTCACGGGTGCTGGCCGATGACATTTCCGTTTATCTGCCCAAGTCGGTCGTCAAGTTTAAAACCCTGGTCAGCGAAAACTTTACTTATACCGTAACGGTTGAAGTCAATAAAATGGATGCCGTTTTAGGACAAAAAACAGAAATTGACGCCTGGTGGACGGTGTATAAAAACGGCCGGGTCGTTGCCCGCGAACGCAGCCGTCTGAGCGCGCCGTTAACCGAAAGCTATGAAGATCTGGCGGAGAAAGAAAGCGTCCTGATCGGTGAGTTGGCACGTGAAATTGCCGTTAAACTGGCCAAATTGTAAAGGTAAAAGAAATGAGTGCCGCTTTGGAAGAAATTTTGGCCCATTACGGAATCGGCGGTAACATCGTCGGCGAAAAAAACGGGCCGTTGCTGCGTTTGGTTGAATTTGCGCCGGCGCCCGGTACAAAAATAAAAAACGTTCTGAGCGCGCGGGAAGACATTGCCCGTGAGTTGGGCGTCTCTTCGGTTGACGTTGAAAAAGTGCCGGATTCCGGAAATATTTGGTTCGAAATACCGGACCGACAGCCGCGGACGGTTGACTTTAAAACCTTGGTTGACAGTGAGGTGTTTCAGAATTTTAAGGGAAAGCTGCCGCTTTGTCTCGGTACGGACGTTGCCGGAGACCCTGTGATTGCCGACTTGTCGAAAATGCCGCATTTGCTGGTCGCGGGCACGACCGGGTCCGGCAAGTCGGTTGGGCTCAACACCTTCATCCTGTCGCTGATTCTGGCCAAAGAAACTTCCGAACTCAAACTGGTTTTGATTGATCCCAAGCGCATTGAGTTTTCGATTTATAACGATCAACAATACATGTTGATGCCGGTGGTTACCGAAAATAAGGATGCCGCGGCGGTTTTGGCTTATCTGGTCGGTGAAATGGAACGGCGTTATCGGCAGTTGGAGGAAAGTCATTGCCGCAATATTGACGAATATCATTTGCGGGTCGGTCTGATGCCCTATATTGTTTGCATTATCGATGAATTTGCCGATTTGGTTACAGTCAGTCCCGAAGTCGAAAAATATATCCGCTTGCTGGCACAAAAAGCCCGGGCGTGCGGGATTCATCTGATTTTGGCCACCCAGCGGCCGTCGGTTGATGTGGTAACCGGTGTGTTGAAAGCGAATTTTCCTTCCCGTCTGGCTTATAAAACGGCTGCCTCGGCTGATTCCCGTACTGTTTTGGATACGACCGGCGCCGAAAAGCTGCTCGGCCGCGGCGATGCCTTGTTTTCGGATGCGGCAGGCGGATTAAAACGAATCCACGGTGCCTATGTTGCGGACAACGACATTCGTGAAATTTTGGAACCTTTCCGCGGCAAAGTCGAGGAATTGTCGTTGGAAGAATACCAGGTTCCCGAAAAAGAAAAGAAGCATCCGGCGCCGCAAAAAGAACCCGGTGTTTTCAGACGTTTGCTCAATTGGTGGAGTTCGTTGAAGGTTAGGGAACGCAAAACCCTGGTATCGGGGATTGTTTATCTGTTTTCCAAACTGACGGCAGCGCCGAAACGTCGGCGCAAGTAACGCCGCGGCGATGATAACGAATAAAAAAATCCCGGTAAAAACCGGGATTTTTTGGGAATACGGATCTATTTGCTTTCAGGTTCGGCAGCGACAGAGTCTGTCGGCGTGACGGTCGCGTTAACCGGAGACGGGGTGTCGCCGGTCAACACCGGGTTGGGTTCTTCCGGAGGTTCCGGCATTCTCATTTCTCCGGCCATCGGCGGCATGTCATGCGGCATGTCTTTCATATGCGGCATTTCTCTCATATGGCGCATTTTTCTTTTTCCCATTCTCTCCATATGATGAGCTTTGCGTTCGGCCTTGATCTTGTCAAATTCGGCTTTTTGTTCCGGTGTGAGCTGGGCTTCGAAAGCTTCGATGTTTGCCTGACGGATACGATTCATTTCGTTGCGGATTTCTTTCATTTTTTCCATCAGCTGGCGCATTTCCACCTGATCCTGTTCGCGGCGTTCCCGTATGACTTTTCTTTGGTCGCTGTTCAGTTGCAAACGGTCGGCCAACTGTGCTTCCATCATTTCCGGAGTGGGGCGGTCGCGGATCGGCATCGGTTCGTTTTCGGCGGCGTTGGCTGAAGCGCCGGTGATCAGCATGGCGGCGCAGGCAATGGTTAAAAATTTGTTTTTCATGTTTTACTCTCCTTTTAAATAACTGAGTTTTTGTTTTAAAATTTGTCTGGCGTTGAACAGGCGCGATTTAACGGTACCTGCCGGAACGCCGGTTTTTTGCGCAATTTGTTCCAGGCTCAATTCCTCAAACTCGTACAAAATAATCACTTTGCGCATTTTGGGCGGCAGTTCGTCCACGGCTTTCAGAATCAGTTTTTGCCGCATCTTGGCGTCTACGGCCTCTTCCTGAAAACCGGCAGTCGGCATTGTCTCGAGAATTTCCGGATCTCGGACTTCGGCATTGTTTTGGCTGTACTGCCTTGATTTGAAATAGTCGCGGCAGACATTGGCGGTCAGGGCGCCGATCCATTGTTTAAATTTACCTTCTTCATGATAATTATCAAGGTTACGCCAGGTTTTTATGTACACTTCCTGCTCGATGTCTTCGTTGTAAGAACCGGTAAACTTGCGGATGACGGCTCTGATCAGCCCTTTGTTTTTATTGATTATGTCTTTCATCTATCCTGCCATCAGAAGCCCGAATTCGTCCACCGGCAATCCCATGTCTTCAATCAGGGATTCCTGTTGTGCCACTGTTATTTGGCTGTCGGCTGCCGTCAACATTGCCTCGGCCCAGTATATGTTTTCGCTTTCCGGCGTCTGCAGCCCGGTGAGGCTGAGCCCGGTGGCCACCAGCAGCATGCCGAAAACGGCCGTAATGCGGCGGCGCCGTTTTTTGCGGGCGAAATAAAGCGGTTTCGCTTCCTGCAGCAGTTTTGAAATATCGTCCATTTTAACCTCCATACATCAGCTAAAACGAGAGTTTATGCAACTAGGTTCATTTATTTTTTATTTTCGGCCGGTCATCGACACAAAACTTTTGTTGATCCTGTTCAGGCTAGCTTGTCTGCAAACGATTTGCAACACAAATATCTTTGTTGTCTTTAATGAAAATTTAAATTATAATCGGCTCAGATAAAGATTAAGGAGTCGCAACATGACATTAGAACTACGCCCCAACGAATACGTTAAAATTGAAGTTCATTTCAGTTATAAGGTATTTGTGTTGCCGACACTGTTGATGTCGATCGGCATTTTGATGTTTTTGGCGGTGTGGAGCGGTGTCGGACAAGGCGAAAGATTCCGTTTTATCGGCCATATTTATTCGGTTGCCGCGATTATGATGATAATAGGCGGCCTTTTGTTTGTTCCTTACATTTATAAACGGGTCGACAACAAGCTCAAGATATATGCGGTAACCAACCAGCGGGTTTATGTTCGTCGAGGCATTATCAACATCAAAGAAAAAGATATTCCGTTAGCCAAAATTAACGACGTGCAGATCGTACAAAGCCTGGTGCAACGCCTGTTCGGTGCCGGTGATGCGATTGTTCAGGTGGGTAACGACGAAAGCAGCATGGTGATTCAGGATATCGCCCACCCGCGCGAGTTCCGCGATACCATTATTTCCGCCATTTACGAAGCGGCGGCCGAGCAGGAAGCGCGCTCGCGCCAGCAGCGGTATTATGAGCAGCAGCAGCGCCGCTTTGAACAACAGCAAAACGAATATAACGATTATTCGGGGCATGACTACAACAATTACTGAGTGCATCGGTATTTCAACGGAGAAAAGTAATGCAGGGGTTTGTTTTTCACAATCCGACCAAAATTGTTTTTGGGACCGGAAGCAGTTCGCAATTGTCGGCGCACGTCACCGCTTTGGGTCATAAGGCCTTGTTGGTCTATGGTCAACAAAGCATAAAGAAATCAGGGCTTTACGATAAAATCGTTTCTCAGCTGCAGGAAACGGGCATGGCATTCGTCGAGCACGGCGGGGTTAAATCCAATCCGTCACTGACCCATGCGCGCGAAGGAATTGCCAAAGCCCGGGCAGAAAAAGTTGATTTTGTGATTGCCGTCGGCGGCGGCAGCGTGATTGACGAAGCCAAGTCGATTGCAGCCGGTGTGGTAGCGGAAGATGACGTATGGCGTTTTTATCTCGGCGAAGCCAAAATCGAAAAAGCGTTGCCGTTGGCGACCGTGCTCACTTTGCCGGCAACCGGCTCGGAAATGAACGGCAATGCGGTGATTACCAACGACGAAACCAACGACAAGCTGGGGCTGGCCAGTCCGCATTTCTATCCGCGGGTATCAATCCTCGATCCGTCGCTGACGGTAACGGTTCCGCCCCGTTATACCGCGGCTTCGGCGGTGGATATCGTTTCGCATCTGACCGAAAGCTATTTTACCAACGACGGCGGTTGGACTCCGTTGCAGGAATATTATGTGGAAGGTTTGGTAAAAACCGTGATGGCGGCCACTCGCCGTATTTTACAAAATCCCGAAGATTTGGAAGCGCGCGCAACCCTGATGTGGAGTGCAACCCTGGGGTGGAACGGCTTAAATGTGGCCGGTGTCGGCGCTTTCTCAATGCCGTGTCATGCGTTGGAGCATCCGATCAGCGCCTTGTATGATATTGCTCACGGGGCAGGGCTGGCCTTGTTACCCCGGCCTGGCTGACGGCCAAAGCGGAAGAAAAAGCCCCTAAAATCGCCCGGTTTGCCCGCGAAATATTTGCCGTGCAAGAAGAAGAGGACCGGAAAGCCGCCGTTGCCGGCATTGCCGCGTTGAAAGACTGGTATCGCGAAATCGGCGCACCGCTTAGCTTCGGCGAAGCCGGTATTGCGGAACCGGATATTGAAGAACTGACCCGGCTGACGGTTAAAGGAGCGGCGATTCGCAAAACGCCCGGGCTGCCGGAGGACTTTGTCCGTGCTGTCTTTTCGGCTTGTCGGTAGTCTGCAATAATTGAAAAAGGCGCCTACGGCGCCTTTTTTCGTGTCATCCGAAAAAAGCGTTCGACGCGGAGAACACCCGAAAAACTCCGGCCGGGCCGGGGTATCTTTTGGGTAAACTCCTGTCTTAACGGATTAAAAACGATCTCTCCTCTTTTCGCTGTTAAATAATTTGGAGACCTGTTCCCTGATTTGTTCCTTGGTAACCGGCGAGATATCCCTTTCTCCGGGGAGAGACGAAGCTGTTTTCTCGGCAAGCGGTAACGGACCTATTATTTTGTTCGCATAATTGTCAGATGCAAGCTCTTCAAGCGACGGCATAAACGCCAGATCGGATATCAAACGCAGTTCGGTGTCGTTTAAACGATGGACGTCTATAGCGTCGGCGGCAAAAACCATATCTTTGCGCGTTTTGCGTTCCCTGATCGATTCTTCAAGCCAGGAGGGATATTGATAAAAGATACGGAAGGCTTTGTCGTCCATTAAAAAGATCAATTTGTACGGTTCGTGGGAAGAGTTGTCAAACACGGCGGCAATATCGCTGCGTTTCAGCATCTCCGGAAAGTTTTTCATAATTTTGGGATAACGGCGAATGATGTCTTCATACGGAACGTCGTGACCGCCGTTGATAACGCGTGATTTGACGCGATAATAAGACAGCAGCGGATCCGAAAGACCGATAAACACGGTGGCAATTTTAAAACCTTGTTTGCGGGCTTCGTCCATAAAACGCAGATGTACTTTGCCCGAAGATGTGGTTTCGTACACAAAACTCCTGCGGCTTTCAATATGCTTTTCCACTTCTTCATAAGTGATTTTGCCGGCGCTGAGCATATTGTCGTTCGGATTCTGATTCGGTGCGGACATATCTTTGGCAATATTGTCCAAATTGATGAACGGCGCATTTTTCATTAACGGGTCGTCTTTAATGACCTTATCGTAAAAGGTAGATTTTCCGGCGCCGTTGGGTCCGGCGATAATTACCATCCATGGACGTTTTCTTATCATTTTACTTTTCCTACGATAATCTCTTGGTGTTGTTCATCCAACGTGACGACAAATTTTTCGCCGTCTTCGGTTTCTTTAATAAAAAGCCCGTTTTCCTGATAATAGCGCGGATAACCGATTTGGTCTTTCCAAGCTTGATCATCTTTTGTTTTGGCCAGTTTTCTTTTTATATATTCCATCATTGTTTATTATTCCGTTTATTTAAAGTTATATATGCAAAATATACGGAACAACATCGGCCAGATTGTCCGAACAACCTTCTTCGCTGCCGTCGTCTTTGTCAACGATGTGATACTTTTCGTCGTTGGCGCTGTAAACCAACTGAAAAGCGTCGTTGTAACCCAGAATCACCGCTTCCGGCATATCCGGCCGGTGACGGAGGTTGTAGTCCAACAGGTCGGGAAACATGGTGCTTTCGGGATTAATTCCCAAGATAAAACAACCGTTGTTGGAAAGGCCGTTGAACTTGCGCAACAGCTTGTAAAAATCCGGCAGCGGCTGGGCAAAGCCTTCCTGTTTGAGCTTGAGTGTGCCCATCGCGATTTTAACTTCGGTAGAAGGCTTGTTGCGGCCCACTTCATCGTTTTGTTGCAAAAAATCGATCAGTTCCTGGGTGTTCATGCTGACATTGCTCCGCTGTTTTGTTGGATGTTACGCATAACGGCCTGCGAATTGGCGGCGGCTTTTTCGGCCTCGGAATTCAATCCGCGATTGTCATTTTGTTGTTGGTTTTGTTGGTCGATGATCATCATGTCGGGACTGAAACCAAGCATACAGCGAACACCCGGCTGCGGTTCAAGGCGAACCATGGTGCGCTTGGTGCTGCCGTGAATCGAGTGGGCTTTTTCGCCGCTGTTGCCGTTGGAACGTTCTAAAGCGTCGAGCAGGGTGCCGTTGCTGACAATACACATGTTTTCATAATCGTTGACGGCGGCATACGATTTTCCTTGTGCTTCAAACAGGCGGCAGTCTTTGATGTTGATGATATGATGGACGTCAATGGCCGGTTGGTTTGCCCAGTCGGGATGCCGTTCCAGTTCTTTGGACATATCGGTGAGACCGCTGGTTTCCATCTTTTTGACCAAGGCTTCGACATATTCTTTCTTGGCGCCGGGAACCTTCAGCAGCATATCTTTGAACTGCGGATTCTCTTTGGTAAAACGTTTGACGTTTTCCTGTTTGGCGCTGGTGGCGACCGGAACATCCTTGGCGGCGCGGATATCGCGGTAAGTCAGAGGATTGCCGTTTTCGTCCTTGGCCTGAAACAGTTTGGCAAACCCCATGCCTTTTTGAACGGCACAATGGTTAAACATCAGATATTTGAAGTCGTTCAGATTCATTTCCGGCAGCATCTCCGGGCGTACCCCGGCTTTGGCCAGCGCTTCGAGCATTTTGCCCTTCATCTCCGCCAGCCGCGGTTCTTCGGACATCATCTGCCAAATCGGCGAGTCTTCCAGTTTATAATCTTCTGCTTTTCCGGGATGAATTGAGTATTTGTACGGATAGTTGGCCAAATCGGCAAATTTTTCCGAATAACCGCCGAAGGGCTTTTCGACGCCGCCGTTAAAGACCATGCGGGCAATCGCGCTCTTGTCGGTTTTGGAGACCGCTGCCTCAACGCGCAGATTAAGGTGATATTGAGCGGCAAAGTCGTGCAGGGCTTTTTCTTCTTCCCGGCCGTTGGTGGCTCGAAAAGCTTCGGTCAGCATGTTGAGCTGTTGGATAATCTCTTCGTCGCTGAGACCGGGAACCGTGGCGGCGGGCGTTTTTATCTCCGGCGTTGCAAGTTTTTCTGCTTCCGCCCTGAGCGTATCTTGCTTTTCTTTCTGGAAAATCTGATTTTTGCGGGCACTGAGATTTTCACCGCGTTTTTTATGCTGCTCGTTGTCACGATGCATGGAGACGCGTTTTGAATAATCTCTGTCAAACGAAAATTTACCCATAGCTTTTACCTTTATCAGTCTATTTTCTGTCTATTATAACACAAGGTTGTCTAAAATCCAGTGAATTTTAAAAAAAAATTGCGCTGTGCTTATTTTTTGTTATAGTGAAACCGGGATTGTATAAAACGGAGATTGAAAATGAAGATATATGACGGATTTGCCGACATTGCCGATAGTTTTGACGTTCTGTTGGTCGATGCTTACGGTGTTTTTTGGGACGGGAGCGCTTTTTATGAAGGCAGCCGTGAAATTATGGAAAAAATGGTAAAATGCGGCAAACCGGTCTGTATCGTTTCCAATACAACCCAGTTGGCCGAGGCGGCGATAAATTCTTATCGCAAACGCGGTTTGGAACCGCAGCGCCATTTTACCGATATGGTAACTTCCGGTGATGCGGCGCGGGAAACTTTTGCCGCCGGCGGTCTGGATATTGACGGCAATCGCATTTTTGTTTTCGGGAATCCGCGCAAGCAGATTTTTGAACAGACGCCGTATGTGACGGTCGATGAGCCCCGGGAGGCCGATGCTTTTTATATTTCGATTCCCCAGTTGACCAATGCGCAATATGAAAAATTGCCGGCTCTGCATCAGCACTTTTATCTTTCGCGGATGAGCAGCGACGACGGTCCGGCCTGGTGGGACAGTATGGTGATTGATCCGTTCTTGCCGCAATTGCGCGCTTTGCAAAAAATGGGGCTTCCGGCAATTTGTGCCAACCCCGATTTTCGCGCTTTCGAAAAGCCGAAAAACGGTGACGTTGCATTACCTGTGGTTCGTCAGGGGTTGGTCGCGGAAGCTTATCGAAAAATGGGCGGTCGCGTGATCGAATTCGGCAAACCGCATCCCGGCATTTTCAAATATGCGTTTCGCCAACTCGGGATCGAAGCGTCGCCCAAAGTGGCGATGATCGGCGATACATACCGCACCGATATTGTCGGTGCCCTCAATGCCGGAGTGACGCCGGTATGGTGCGTCGAATGCGGCATGGCGAAATATGAAATCGAACAGGGCAAGAGTCTCGAAGAAATCAGCGGCGGCCGTCTGGAGGGCGTGCGGATGATCCGTGCTTTCGGCGGTGTCGCCAAGAGTTCCGATCTGCTCAATCGCTGTCGGGCAGCCAAATTTTCCGATTACGGCAAATTATAATGTCGTCGCATCTTTGAAAAATGCGTCGCCATGGTTATATACTCTACTGAATTACATTTGTAAAAGGAGAAAAATCATGGCTGAAACCGTAAATCATTCCGGCATTGCCACTTTTCAAACGGCCGGATTCTGGCATTTGATTGCCGGCATTATTATGATTATCCTCGGCTTATACGTTTGGTTTAACCCGGTGGCCAGTTTGCTCGGCCTGGCGCTTTATCTGGGGATTGCCTTCATTGTTGTCGGCGCCGGATATTTTCTGGCTTCGTTTTCCTACCGGTCCGGCTGGTATCTGGTGGTTGGGCTGCTGGATATTTTTGTCGGTGTTATTTTTGTCAGTAATCTCGGCGTCAGCGCCGCAACACTGCCGATCATCTTTGCCTTGTGGTGTTTGGCGGTCGGCGTGGTCCAGCTGGCGAATTCGTTTGAGCTCAGAAGGGACGGTTATGCCTGGGGCTGGACGATGGGGATCGGAATTCTCGGCATTTTGTTTGCGTTTCTGATTCTGGTTTACCCGGCGATCGGTGCCATTACCATCACCACTTTAATGGGCTTGTACATTATATTGTATGGTGCTTTTGCGATTGCCGAATATATCTATACGCCCCATCAAACCGTTACGGTTCAAGAGAATTATCGTGAAAAATAAGCTTGATGGCTTAAAAAGCAGAAACCCCGGATTGCCGGGGTTTCTGTAATTTAGTCTCAGTCTCAGTCTCTTTGCAGCATTCGAGCCATCATTTTCTGCTGCTTTTTTCCCATCGCCAACGGTTGGGGTTGGAGCTTGATTTCCGGAACGTCGGCTTGGCGGAAGTCTTCGTTGATTTGGGCCAAATCTTTGACATTTAAAAGCATTTTCATTTTGCCGATTTTAACCATTGCCAGAGTTTGCTTCTTGAGCGGTTCTTTCAACCGGCCTTCGGCAATCAATTTTTTAGCCAGCTTCTTGTCAATCGGCATATCCTTGAGAATGTAGGCATGTGCTTTTCCGTAACGCTGTCCGCTGCTGCCGCGGCGATTGTGAGTGCGCAGATTGTATATAAAGTCGCAGTATTCTTTGTTGCCGATTTTCATCGCCACGTGGCCGTAGCGGGTTGTGCCTTTTTCCCAGGCAATGACGGTGGCGTCGGGCAGCGAATGGAAATTTTCCATGTTGGTGTCAATTTCGACAAAATGTTCATTTTTCTTAAAGCCGTCAACGGCACGATAGGCAAAACGCTGGGCGTCAATCGTGATGCCTTTGGTGGCATAAACATTTTTGACGGCGCCCAGACAATAAGTCTGCTGTCCTTTTTTCGGCGCACCGGGGTTAGCTTTTTTCTTGGCAATCGACTGAATTTCTTTGCTCAGATCGCTTTGCTGAATCATCTGCAGTTCTTCGGGGGTAAAGCTGCGGCCTTCAACATCAAAATTTCCGATGAGGTTTTGATTCTGCGAAACCAGAGCTTCTGCCAACAGTTCTTCAAATTTTTCGGTTGCAGCATTACAATCGGCCGCGTTGGCTTTGTTTTGTCCCGGGGTTTCCGAAAGTTCGATCGGGTTTTGAGGGGCGTTTGTATTATCGTTGGTTCCGATCATGGTTGCCGCGGTCGAGGGACTGCCGTTGCCGATCATGGTAGATAAGAACAACGCCAGCTTAATGGAACCGTGTCTGACGGTTTTTGAGAGCCAGTCCCAGCTTTTTTTGCCTAAACGTTTCATTTTTTCTGCGGTTGTTTCCATTCAACTCACCTCATTTATGTGCTTCAATTTGTCTTCTTTTGTCTATTTTAGCATATCGATTGCGATTTGTAAACCATAATTTGTCTAAAACCATTTGTTGTAATTTGGTGATTTGACCGTAGGCGCTTTATTGATACTTGCATCATCAACAGAGAAAGCTATCCCGGAATTTTTCGTTTCGAATTAGGGGATAAACAAATCAAACATCCCCGGACGTGCGGGGGATGTTTGATATGGCAGAAACCGACAGGCCCGTCAGTTTTGCTGAGGAGCCGCCGGTGTTTCCTGGGCCGGGATCTCTTTGAAGATAACCCCCTGCAAGGCCAAAACGGCAACGAAGAAAATTATAAAGCTGCTGAAGCCGAACCAGCCCAAGACGGTAAAGACAACATATGTGGTCATGAAAGCTAACGTACTTAAGCGCATTCTGAGGTCAAAGAGAAAACTTTTGCCGAGAAATGCCGAAACCGCATAAGAACAGACGGCATAGAAAATGATGGCGATAAAAAAGCCAATTGCGACGCCGATAAAACCGAAAATGCCGACAAACAGGACACTCCAGTTAAGTATGGTTTTGAACAGGTCGGAGTAGTCTCCTTGGGGAATGTATAAAGATTCTTCAAAATTGTACATTTTGGTTTCGCGTTTGGTAACCGAGTACAAAGCACGGCGGCTGATATAAATTCCCTGTTTGAGTTCGGACGGTTCGAAATAGTCAACTTTGGTGTCCAGCACAACATTGATATTGCTGTTGACGTCGTTGTTTTCGTCGTCAAAGGCAATAGAGTAGGTCTTTACGGTGTCGGCCGGTTCCACAATGACGCCGTTTTCGATTTTAATCGGCAGAAATTCGTCGGCAACCTTTTGTGCAGCCGGTACCAAAACGTCGTTTCCTTCAATTTTAACGGTTGCGGCCAGAAAAATAGCGACAATTAGAGAAAACGGCAATAAGAACTTAATGCCCAAGCCTTCGCCGTAGCGGATGTAATCTAGTATTTTTTTCATAATTTTATTGTCCTGACTGAATGATTATAATTCCTTATTTTATATAATCTTTTTCTAAAAAAGACAACCGCTTTTATCAATTAAATTTTAAAAAGCGCCGTTGAGGCAAAAAACGTTATGCCCCGTCGGCAAAGGCAGGGCATAGCCTGGATTCGGCGCATGAGAATGTTTTAGTCTTCGCGGCCGGATTCTCCGGTCGGCTTGATCAGAACCTTAACGCGGGTGATTCTCATATTGTCAACCCCGATCACTTCGTAATGGCAATAAACGTCTTCGACTTTGTCACCGATTTTCGGCAGGCGGCCGAGCAAACCGAAGACATAGCCGCCGATCGTGCTTTCTTCGTGTTCGCACTCCGGCAGCCCCATACAGTCAAAAGCGTCTTCCACCAGCACCACACCGTCAAATTCGCAGACGGAATCATTGATTTTTTTGATCGGTTCATCCGTAATGTCATCATGTTCGTCCATGATATCTCCGACCAGTTCTTCCAAAATGTCTTCCATTGACAACAGTCCGGCGGTTCCGCCGTATTCGTCCACCACAATGGCCAAATGAATATGGCGCAGCATCATTTGGTGCAAAATTTCCGAAATCGACTTGTTTTCGGGAACAAACAAGATCTTGCGCGCCAGCTTGGTCAGAATGTCGGTGTCGTTGCCGTCGCCTTCATACTCGAGCAAATCGCGGATGTGCAGCATGCCGATGATGTGGTCTTTGTCACGTTCGCATAACGGAAAGCGGGTATGGTTGTGGGTTTTGATGAAATTCATTGCTTCGGCAAGCGTATAATCTTTGTAAAGGCATTTCATGTCCTGCCGCGGGATCATGATCTCGTGAGCGTAAATTTCCGAAAAATCAATCGCGTTTTGAATAATTTCGCCTTCGGTATCGTCAATCACGCCGCCTTTTTGCGAAGCGTCAATAATCAGTTTGATTTCTTCTTCCGAATGGGCATCGTCATTTTCATTAGACTGCTGAACCCCCATCAGGCGCAGAATCCCGGCGGTTACTTTGTCAAAAACCCAGATGAACGGCGAAAAGATGTGCTTGAAAACGTACAACGGTTTGGCAATCAGCAGCGCATAATTTTCGGTATTCTGAATAGCCAGCGACTTCGGAACCAGCTCTCCGAGCACGACGTGCAACAGGGTAATAAAGCCGAACGCGGCGCCAAAGCTGACCGAGTGCAGCAAGACGGGATTGCCGGCAAAAAAGTTGCCGAACAGGTCTTCCAGCAATTTTGAAACCGCCGGTTCGCCGATCCAGCCCAGCCCGAGCGAAGCCAGAGTAATACCGAGTTGGATGGCGCTTAAATAGGTATTGAGATTTTCGGTAATTTTAAGAGCGGTTTCGGCCCGTTTGTTACCGAAATGAGCCAGTTCTTCCAGTTTGGTGCGGCGGATTTTGACGATTGCAAATTCGGAAACAACAAAAAAAGCGTTGGCAAATACCAGCAGCAGCACCAGTACCAGATTAAATACATAAACGTATGCGGGACTCATGACAGGTTAATTTTTTGACCTCATTTTATTAAAACTTCGCCGTATGCTACAGGCAGTGCCGTCGCTTGTCAATAGGATTTAATACGAAAAAACGATTAAATCAGTTGTTTAGGGCAAAATTTCAATCGGTGTTCCGTCGGGAGTGAGGGCCCATATCTCTTCAATTTCGTCGTTGGTGACCGCAATGCAGCCGGCTGTCCAGTCTTTCAGCCGGTGAAGATTGCCGAGAAAAGGGGTGGCGTTGGGCAGACCGTGAATCATGATGTCGCCGCCGGGACTGACGCCTTTGGCCGCGGCTTGTTTACGGTCTTCGGCGTTGGGATACGAGACTCTCAGCGACAAATGAAACTTGCTGTGGGGATTGCGGCCGGAAATTCGATACAGTCCTTCGGGGGTTTTGCCGTCGCCTTCGCGTTGCTTGTGACCTTCCGGCGCAAAACCGAGGGCAATTTTGTATTCTCTCAGCACTTTGCCCTGTTTTAACAGGTAAAGTTTTCGTTCTCCTTTTTCAATTTTGATTTTATCGGCGCGTTCTTCCGTCGGTGCGGCCGCGGGAGCGCGGAGCCTGGGCAGCGCAAGCCAAAACCCGGCCGTGATAACGGTTAATGAGAGAGCGGCGGCGGTGGCTGCAATCAGTCTTCGGTTCATGTTGTTTTCTCCCTTTGGCGCAATTGTGTCGGTTTGTCCTATACAAGACGTTTTTTTGCAAAAAGTCAAGATGCGGTTTTAATGATATAATAAGGCCGCCGCAACAAAATATTGACTATTTAAAGGCGAATTGTTAGTGATAACAAAAGGCCGCGGTGCACCGGGCGGAGACCGCAAAACGGAGAAAAAAATGAGAAATGATGACGAAATGGAAGAAATGATCCGGCTGACCGAGCGGATTGATGTTATTCTCAATCAAAAACAGTTGCGTGAAGACCCTAAGCTGGAACAAAGCAAAGTCGGAGAATTGATAGACCAAAGTTGCGAAACCGTCGACCGGTTTGTTGCCGATTTCATTTATCAGGTTTTGCAAGACCGTCCGACCCCGGAAGAAGCTGACAGTCGGGTTGCCGGCTATGTGGAAGCTGTTCGTCAAACCGGCGGCAACGAAAGCGCCGGTTATCTCGAGAAAGCGCTGAAAGAGAAATTGAAAAAAGAAAGCGGAAAATCGGCCGCTCGCCGCCGTTTTGAAAAATATGTGTGGCTGGTTGTCTTATTGCTTTTCGTTGTCGGGCTGATCGGCGTTAAATTCTATTATAAATGCGACGTCAGCCACCCCCTTTTGAGTCGTCCGGGAATGGAAAATGTCATCAGGTTGGGGCAAAAAATAAAATATCATGATTCGGTGGTGTCTTCCAAAGTTCATCACCGCAAAGAAGGCCTTATGAAAACGATCTTGCTGTGGCCGCTCAGTGTTTCGGATCAGGAAAGCGGGTATTATACTCAATATATCGTTTTGCTCAGCCGGCTCGGTTATGAATTAAAGCAGGGCGGCCATGCCTGCGAAATCGGTAGTTGGGCCAAACCTCAGGATCAGGATTATAACGAGGAAGAAATCGTCCGGCTGTGGAAATTGGCGGAAATCGTCAACGAAAAAGCCGCGAAAAAACTGCGTGATTTGCCGTCGGATATTGAGCCTCAGGACATGGTTTCGCTGATTGCGGAAATTCTGGTCGAAAGCTTCCCCTGTCCGGGCACCGAATAAAAGGCGGCCCGAGAAGAAGCCCGGATCGGATGCCTTTTCAGCTTTCGGCGTCGGCCGGTTTGGCTTCCGAACGGTCCGCCTGTACCTGAGCTGCCGCTGTGTTTTGATCCGGCGCTGCGGCTTCATAATGCACCGTCTGTTGCGGAAAAGGGATGTTGATGTTCAACTCCCGAAAACGTTTGATGATTTTGTCGCGCAAATCGTCACCGATGGAAGAACGGTTGAATACGTTGGCGGTGAAACAGTTGAGCTGAAAATCGAGACTGCTGTCGCCGAGGTTGGTAAAGACCACCGACGGCGCCGGCGTCGTCAGAACATTAGGGTTGGAAGCGGCAATTTCAAGCAGCGTCTGTTTAACCTGTTCGACATTGCTGTCGTAGCCGACGCCGACCTTGACGACCACCCGGCCGGTCTTGTTGCCGTAGGTGTAGTTGATCAGGCTTTTTGACAGAATGTCCGAATTCGGGACAATGACGGTTGCTTTGTCCCAGGTTTCGATTTCGGTCGAGCGCATATTGATTCTTTTGACGATGCCTTCCTGACCGCCGATATTGACCCAGTCGCCGATTTTGATCGGTCGTTCCCACAAAATCGTCATACCTGCCGCCAGGTTGCTGACCATGTTCTGCAGCCCGAGACCGACCCCGAACGACAACGCTCCGGCAATAATGGTAATGCTGCTGAGACTGCCGCCCATGACCGCGATCGCCAGCAGTCCGGAAATAATAAAACCCAAAAAGCCGATTGACGAAACGACCGAATTGCGCAGGCCGTCGTTCATTTCGATTTTGCTGAGGTTGCCGCTGAGAAAACTGTTTTTAAGCATTTTGAAAAGCGACAGCAAAACAAAAAAGCTGATAATGCCGAGCAAAATTGAGGTGATCGAAATATGAACGCCGCCGATGTTAAAGCCGACCAAAAAGCCCTTGATGCGGGCCAGCAGCAGATCGACCGACACGCCCCAAATGCCCAGAAGAAGGATGATCCCGGCAATCCACATCACCGGCGTTAACAACAGTCCGAACCAAAATTCGCTCTTAATCAGCGTGCGCCGGCTGATCCGAAACGTCAATACCCAGAACCGAAACTGCAATATGCGATGAAACAGGCCGCGCAGCAGTTTGTCAATAATATAGAGGATACCCACCGCCACCGCGGAAATGATAAAACGGTTGATAATGTATTCGGACAGGCGGATATAACCGAACAAAGAAAAAGAGAAAGCGACGCTCATGACAAAGGTGACGGCGAGGCTGATTTTTGAAGAAGTGCTCAATTCGGCTATCGGGGTGTCGCCGTTGATGTCGGTGTCGGAGAGGGTTTTGTTGTCATAGAGGGCGGTTCGGGTGACCCATACCACGCAAAAGGCCTTAACCGCGTTGGCGAAAATCTTTAACGAATAAATGATTGAATTGTCATAGGCCATTTGGTCGGCCACGCTTTGAAAGAAAGAAACAATGCAAATGGCCGCGGCCGAAATAATCAACGCCGAACTGATCGATTTGGCGCAGCCGTCACCGACTTCAATAATCCGCCATTTGCCGTTGAACGGGGTAAAGGTAACCTTAACCGCCGCTTTGACCAGATAATAGGAAAGCACGTAAAGCGCTGCCGTATTTAACAACAATCCGAAAGCGTCGGTATTGACCAGATCATTGTTTCTGAGCCAAAATAAAAAAGCTCCGATCACGGCGGCCGGAATGGCGCCGCGGGCAATCAGCATCCATACGGCTGCTCGTACTTTTTGCGAATAGTCGGGATATTCGATGTTTTCGCGGTAACCGAACCAGTGTTTAATGTAGCGGCTGAGCAAATAAGCGGTAGCCAACGCGGCCAGCATCGCCAGAACGACCGCAAGAATGTTATTTTTGACCGTGGTTTGACGTTCGGGCGAAAGTTTCTGATACCAGTTAAGCGGCGATTTTACCAGTTCAAACAAAAACCCGGCAAAACTGGTAAGCGATTCCCAAAATTGCTGAGGATGAAAAATGGAACTTTGTTTAACCAGAATGCTGTCCAAAAGCTGCCGATTGAGTACTTTAAGAATCAGATTGTTGATGTCGTCGATTTTTGCGGACAATAAGTCAATCTGAGCAATTTGCGCTTTGTGGCCGTTGGCGGTTTTGGTAAAATCTTTGCGCTGGCGGGAAATTGTCGCCGGTTCGCTGTCGTCTTTTTCCGGTGCCGGGCCGAGGGCGTTGAGCTTTCTTTGTACCGAATCAAGTTCGGTTGCATGTTGTTGCCGTGCCTGCGACAAGGTTTCCTGAGTTTGGGTCAGCGTTTGCAAAAAAGCGGCCGTCTGTTCACGGGTGGCTTTGCCGCTGTTCAGGGTGGCGGTCATGTTGTCGAGTTGTTTGCCGGTTTTGGCAGGATCGAAGACAGCGGCAGCGTCCGGTGTTGTCTGGGCGTAAACCGATACCGACTGAAACAACAGCAAAAGCAGGATGGCAATTTTTTTCATCAGGATGTCCCCATATTATATTTTATCAGAATTTCCTCACATCGCTTCTTGTGGATATGGGGATATCAGTTATATAATCCAAGGGGAGATGCGTAAAAAATATGCGGGCGGAGTTTAAGGCTCAATTCGGATGTAAGCGCGGTCGTCAAAAGAATTGTTGCCTTTTGTCAGTCCTTTTGTTCCTTTGTTAATATTCATACAAAGGGGATCGTCGGCAAGCGCGTTTTGCAAATAAGCTTCGCTTTCTTCAAGAGTTTGAAACAGTTTCGGATATCCGTCCGAAGCCAGAACGACGCTTTTGGCTCCCGACGCGTCAATGATCTTGATTCGTTTTTTTAAGACCGGAAATCCGTCCAACACTTCCCAGGCGTATTCGGATCCGCCGAGGTTGTTTTGCAAAAGGCTCTGGTTTTTGAGCAAAGGCATAATGAATTCGCGGCCGCTGTCGCAAGCGGACAATTCTTCTGCCGTTTTTCCGAGTTCCAACTGCATTTGCAAAAACAGACAGCGGGCTTGAGTCGTGATGTCGTCAATGAGCTTGCGGTTATAAAAACAAACGTTGTCAATCATTGCCGCGCAATCTCCGACTTGCCAGATTTCTTTTCTGACACGGTTGTAAATGACAACCGATGCGCTCGGACGTTCTGCCGGCACTTCTTTCAAATGTTGATAACAACCGCGTTTTCGGTACCACTCGGCAAGATGCTGCGTTATCCTGTCGACGGCTTCGTAAACATCGAGAGAAGGGTTCAGTTGTTGCAGCGCTTCTTTTACTTTTTCGGTTGCCGCTTTTCCCGGCAACATGCCGTCATATAAAATCGGAGTCTTGGCGGTAGCGCCGTCAATCACGGCAATCAGATCCTTTGATTTGAAAATGCCGTCTTCGCACAGTTGCGGGTCCTGATTTTTTTCCTTTGATGAATTCTTCGACAATTTTCATTCTCGTTCTCCGTTGAGGCGGTTGCTCTGTTCTTATCGGTTCCCAGCATAAACTTTTTATATCGCATTGGCAACCTTTGCGATAAACCCCAAAAAAGCAGTCGCTGATGACTGCGGACGGCGGCCGAACTTTAAAATGCGAACGCCTTCCGGATTTAAACGGAAGGCGTTTGGCAAAAGTTTCTGTTTATTCATACATTCCGTTGTTGGTGTTTCTGACGTTTTCACGGTTGGCATTGTTTACTCTGGCCGCACCGTCTTTGGTGGCTTCCCAGGCGTCGCTCGACTTTTCGGAAATGGCGTTACCGGCTTTGGCAGCACCGTCTTTGGTGGCTTCCCAGGCGTCGCTCGACTTTTCGGAAATAGCGTCACCGGCTCTGGCTGCGCCGTCTTTGGTCGCTTCCCAGGCGTCGCTCGACTTTTCGGAAATGGCATTGCCGGCTTTGGCCGCACCGTCTTTGGTCGCTTCCCAGGCGTTACCGCTCACTTCTTTGGTTTTGTCCCATACCTTGGCGGCGCCTTCTTTGGTGGCGTCCCAAGCGTCGCCGGATTTTTCGGCAATGGCGTCACCGATCAGAGCGGCGCCTTCTTTGGTTTTTTCCCAAGCGCTTTTGTCTTCGCCGCGGTTTTGGCCGTTGTCATTGTTGTTGTTGCTGTCAAACGATGCGTTGTTGTTATTGTTGTTGTCTTCACGAACGGCATCGCGGTTGTTTTGGTTGTAATTATCTTCGGACATGTTTCGTTCTCCTTGTGTTGTGTTAATATTAACCCGGTTAGGATTGCGGGTGGTGGTAAGATTTAAATTTCCGTTGTCTTCACCGGCATTTGCGTTTCCGTTTTGCAAAACGTTTCCCGTCAGGCAAAAAGCTGCGGTCAACGCGGCGGCAAAGGCATATTTGTATGTTGTTTTCATAAAAACCTCCTTAAAAGATTACTTTTTCAACATAATCATTGCGGTCCTACTTTAAATAAAACTTTGATTATAAAGACTTTATCCGAAAAATAAAAAACCGGTACAGGGAATTGTAACTTTGTAAAAGCCGATTATTTAAGAGTGGTGAAACATACAAATTTTTTAATCGGGAAGAAAAATATGGTAAGCGAAAGCAATAAAATCGGACTGATTCCGGCCATTTTGATGGTTGCCGGAAATATGATGGGTTCCGGCGTCTTTATGTTGCCGGCCAACCTTGCCGGTATCGGCAGTATTGCCATCATCGGCTGGCTGATTACGGTTGTGGGCGCCATTGCGTTGGGTTTGGTGTTTGCCAAATTAACCGAAATCAACACCGCCGCCGGCGGGCCTTACGCTTATGCACGCAAGGCTTTCGGCGATTATATGGGTTATCAGACCAACCTTGTTTACTGGTTGGCAAACGTTATCGGCAATGTTGGGCTGGCGGTGGCCGGGCTCGGGTATCTGACTCCGTTTTTTCCTTCGTTGAAAGATCCGTTGGTAATGGCCTTGGCACAGATTTCGGTCATTTGGTTTTTTACTTACGCCAACATTCTCGGTCCGAAGGTGGTCGGACGGATGCAGGGGATTACGACAACCGTGGCTTTGTTTCCGATTGTCGGCGTGGCGCTGCTGGGTTGGTTTTGGTTTAGCGGCGAAACTTACATGGAAGGCTGGAATGTCACCGGGCAAAGTGACTTTACCGCTGTTGGCATGACTTTGAATTTCACGCTGTGGGCTTTTATCGGGGTCGAAAGCGCTTCGGTTTCGACGGCGGTCGTCAAAAATCCGGCGCGTAACGTGCCAATTGCGACCGTAGTCGGCGTTCTTTTGGCGGCCGTATGTTACGTTCTCAGTTCCTCGGCAATTATGGGGATTATTCCCAACAAAGAACTGATAACTTCGTCGGCGCCGTTTTCCGAGGCCGTGAGCATTGCCCTGGGCAGCACCGCCGGAAAAATCGTCGCGGTTTGTGCGGCGGTGGGTTGTTTGGGTTCACTGGCCGGATGGACACTTTTGGTCGGTCAGACGGCTCAGGCGGCAGCCAAGGACGGATTGTTTGCCAACATATTTGCGCGGGTGAACCGGCGCGGCGTACCGGCGGCCGGGTTGGCCATCGTGGCGGCGATCATGACGCTGCAGGTTTTGGCAACGATGTCTCCGACCGCCTCCGAACAGTTTGGCAAAATTGCCTCGATTGCCGTTATTATGACGTTGTTGCCGTATATTTATTCCTGTGTGGCGATCAAAATTCTCGGCCATGAGAAAATGTCGGACAGTCAGGGATTGTTCTATACGATTGTCGGTCTGATCGGCGCCCTGTACAGTATGGCGGCAATGATCGGTTCGGACAGCGGACAAACGCGTTGGGCGCTGATTTTTGTTATCTCGACGATTATTTTCTACGAACTTTCGGTCAATCGCAAACTGGAAATCAAGGATACGGGGATCAAGCCCGGAGGCTGCTGTGTTCCGGTCTGGGTACGTTATATGACCCTGGCGATTACGATTGCGGCATTGATTGCCATGTTTTGGGTTTCGTTGGGCGAATACAGCTCGAAGCGACTCAACGATTATATCAACACTTCTACGGTTTCCAGCCCCGCCTGGCAAAATTAACAAGGAGAATTGAAAATGAAAGACCATAACGATCCATTGGGAATAAAAGTCCTGATAATTTACGACGGAATAAACGATAATACCGCTGCTGCGCGGACGGTGCGCGGAATTAAGAACGAATTGGAAGCCAAAGACGTCAAAGTCGAAGTTTCCGAAAGCTGCGGCGACGCCAAGGCTATCTTGTCGACCGACCCGGCCATTCAGTGCGTGCTGTTACGGTTGAGCCGCCGCAACGACGAGGATTATCGCAATACGATCGAAGTGCTGAAAGTTTTGCGTGAGCATAACCGCGAGCTGCCTGTGTTTCTGCTGGCGGGACGGACCGACGCTTCGGAAGTTCCGACCGAGATTTTGGAAAATGTCAACGATTTTATCTGGGTTTTGGAAGATACGCCTGATTTTATCGGCGGCCGTATTTTGGCGGCGGCGGATCGATACCGCCGGTTTATTCTGCCGCCGATGTTCAGTGCGTTGGCCGATTTTTCCAAAGTGCACGAATATTCGTGGCATACGCCGGGGCATACCGGCGGTACCGGTTTTTTGCGTTCGCCGGCCGGCCGCGCCTTTTTCAACTTTTTCCGTGAACCGATTTTCCGTTCCGATCTTTCGATTTCGGTGGGGGCGTTGGGCTCTCTGCTGGATCATTCGGGACCGATCGGCGAAAGCGAACGGTACACGGCGCGGGTTTTCGGCGCCGACCGCACCTATCATGTGACGAACGGAACCTCAACTTCCAACCGGGTGGTGTTGATGGCGAGTGTAACCCGTAACCAAATTGCCCTTTGCGACCGCAATTGTCACAAGTCGGTTGAACACGCCATTACCATGTCGGGCGCCATTCCGACTTATATGGTGCCGACCCGCAACCGTTACGGCATTATCGGCCCGATTACGCCCGATCGGATGACGCCGGATGCGGTGCGTCAGGCAATTGCCGATAACCCGCTGGTGAAAGACGGCATGGATACCACGCCGGTTCATGCCATTATCACCAACTCGACCTATGACGGGCTTTGTTATAATGTCAACAAGGTCAAAGAGTTGCTCGGGCAGAGTGTCGACCGTCTTCATTTTGACGAAGCGTGGTACGGTTATGCACGTTTTAATCCGATGTATAAAGGGCGTTTTGCCATGTGTTGCGATCCCAAAGACGACGACCGTAAGGGACCGACCATGTTTGCGACTCAATCCACTCATAAATTGTTGGCGGCCTTCTCTCAGGCGTCGATGATCCATATCCGCGAAGGCCGTAACCCGATTGATCATCAGCGCTTTAACGAAGCTTTTATGATGCAGGCCTCAACTTCGCCGTTTTATCCGATTATCGCTTCCAACGACATCAGCGCGGCGATGATGGACGGTCCGGGCAGCCGGGCGCTGACCGACGTTTCGATCCGTGAGGCGGTTTCTTTCCGCCGTACGCTGGCGCGTCTGAATGCCGAATTCAGCGGTAAAAAGGACTGGTTTTTCAAAGCTTGGCAGCCGGATTTTGCAATTGACAAGGACAGCGGCAAGAAAATACCGTTTTTTGAAGTTGCGGAAGAAGATCTGGCAACCGATCCCGAATACTGGGTACTGCGTCCCAACGAGGAGTGGCACGGTTTCGGCGATGTCGAGCCGGGTTTCTGCATGTTGGATCCGATCAAGGTTTCGATTGTGACGCCGGGCGTGGGACCGGACGGCAAACTGGAAGAACAGGGCCTGCCGGCGGCCGTAGTCAGCGCTTATTTGGACAACAAGGGAATCATTGTCGAAAAAACGACCGATTTTACGATTCTGTTCCTTTTCTCGCTGGGAGTAACCAACGGCAAATGGGGAACGTTGCTTAACGCTTTGTTTGAGTTTAAAACCGACTATGACGACAATGCGCCGTTGAGTCGCGTGCTTCCCGGACTGGTAAACCAATACGGCGACACTTACCGGGATATGGGCTTAAAAGATTTGGCCGACAAGATGTTTGCGGCAATGAAAGAACTTGGAACCACCCAAGCGCTTGCTTCGGCATTTTCGGTGCTTCCGCATCCCGATATGACGCCGGTGGAAGCATATGAAAATCTGGTGCACAATAATGTGGTTTCACTGAACTTGGATGAAATTGCCGGCAAAACTCTGGCAACCGGCGTGGTTCCGTACCCGCCCGGAATTCCGTTGATGATGCCGGGTGAAAACGCCGGTCCCGCCGACGGTCCGCTGCTCGGTTATCTTAAAGCCCTGCAAAGCTTTGACCGTAGTTTCCCCGGGTTTGGGCATGACACTCACGGGGTCGAAGTTAAAGACGGGACTTACTATATTCTGTGTATCAAATCCTAAGCGAATTCAAAGCGCCGGAAGCATTTCCGGCGCTTTTCTCATCCGTCAGGCTTTTAGTTTATTTTGCAACTTTTCAAGAAAGATGCGGGCTGCCGGTGAAAAAATCTGATATTTTTTCCATACAATGTCGAGACCCGATTCCAAAGCGGGCTCAAAAGGACGAAAGCACAGGCGGGCGCTGTTTCGCGTATCGATCAGCTTGTCCAAACTTAAGACGTATCCCACTCCCTGTTCCGCCAGCAAAGCGGCATTAAAAACCAAGTTATAGGTGGCGACAATGTTCAGGGCGGCAAAATCTTTGCCGAACCAGGCGGCGAATTCGTTATGAATGGCGGTTTGCTGCAAAACCTGACGGGAACAAATCAGCGGCAGTTTGACCAGATCTTGCCGGGTTACCGCCTTTTTTTGAGTCAGCGGGCAGCTCTTGGGCATAATGGCGCCCCAAACGTCTTTAACCGGCAAAGAAAGAAAATCGTATTTTGACAAATCGGTCGGCTGAATCAAAATGCCGAAATCAAGCAGCCCTTTATCCAGTCTTTCGGTCACGTCTTCGGCGTTGCCGCTGTACAGATGACAACGTATTTGCGGATATTGCGATTGCAGTTCTTTGATCGTTTCGGCGATCAGGCGCATGCCTTCGGTTTCACCGCCGCCGATATAAATATCGCCGCCGATCGTGTCTTCGGCCGAGCGGAGTTCCGCTTTGGTCTTGCTTACCATTTCAACAATTTCTTCGGCGCGCTTTCGCAAAATCATTCCTTCGGCGGTCAGCGAAACGTTGTGACTGCCGCGAATCAGCAATTGTTGCCCCAACTCCTGTTCCAGTTCTTTGATCTGCCGGGAAAGCGTCGGCTGGGTGACGTTCAAAACGTTGGCGGCGCCGGTAATGCTTCCTTCGCGCGCAACGGCCAAAAAATAGCGCAATACTCTGAGTTCCATGCCAAAATCTCCTTTGTTGCGCTATTGTATTGTGTTGCGCCATGCCTGTCAAGCATGGCAAAATGTGCCGGATAAGCATTTGCTATTTTAAAAAGAACCGTTATATTAACTAAAAAACAAATTCGGCGGCGGTTGCGCATGCGGATAAAAAACGGAGACTAACGGTGAAAAAAGGTATAAAAATGTTTTTGTTTTTTTTAGCGGCATTAATGATCCTGGCGGGACTTGGCGGTGCCTGGGTACTGCGGGAAACGGGGGCTTCCCCTTCGGCGGAAGAACTGAGTTCGTATCAAAAACTGGCTTATTTTAAAGACGGCGAATTTCAAAGCCCGGAACCGATTCTCCATGACTTTGGGAATGTTCGCAACGGTCCGATAGACTGGCGTTTTTTCCTGACGCGTTCCCGTTTTGCCCCCGCTCGGAAGCTGCCTAAAAAGCATTTGTCACGTCAAGATTTTGGTTCGGTTTCTGCCGATTTTGCTTTTTACTGGCTGGGGCATTCTTCGGCAATCGTCGAAACCGGCGGCAAAAGAATTGTTTTTGATCCGGTGTTGGAAAATGCGGCGCCGGTGCCGTTTGTCGTTTCCCGTTACGATGAAGCGCCGCTGAGCAGAAAAGAACTGCCCAAAGTTGATTATATTGTCATTACTCACAATCATTATGATCATTTGGAACGCAAGACGGTGCAGGCGTTCGGGGAAGGGCGCTTTATCGTTCCCCTGGGAGTTGGCGCGGCTTTGCGCAGCTGGGGAATTGACGACAGCCGCATTGTTGAACTGGGCTGGGGCGACGTTTTCGAGGACGAAACCTTGCAAATAACTGCCGAGACGGCGGTTCATTATTCCGGACGCGGGTTGGGGGATCGCAATAAAACATTGTGGAATTCGTATGTGATCCGTTCCGCAGACAGCAAAATCTATTGGGCCGGAGACAGCGGTTACGGCGCTCACTTTGCGGAAATCGGCCGCAAACACGGCCCCTTTGATCTGGCGGCGATCGAAATTGACGGTTGGAACACCGGTTGGCCGAATACCCATATGTTTCCGCATCAGGTGGTGAAAGCGGCGCAGGATCTGCATGCTGCCCGGATCATTCCCGTCCATTGGGCGGTGTTTGACCTTGCTCTCCATCCCTGGCACGAGTCAATCGACATGCTGTTGGAAGAAGCGCAGAAAAATAATGTTCGGGTTCTGACGCCGATGATCGGCGAAAAGATAAATATGGACAGTATTACCTCTCCGTGGTGGCAAGAGCTGTCGGCAGAATAGAAAAATTCGTTTGCTCTTGCGGTTAAAAAGAACTAAAATACAACCCGCCGGCGGTTGGCCGGTGAAGGAATTTGAAAACAGCGGACGATCGGAAGACGGTCGCGATGAAAGGTAGGAATATGAAAAATGACGGTTTTATAAATTTAAGCAACGATTTGGCCGAATGCAAAATTTCTCTTTGGAGCGCCAACCTGATATCCTATCGTCCCAAAAATCAGGATCATGATGTTTTCTGGCTCGGAGATCTTAATAAATTTGATAATATTCACGCCATCCGGGGCGGCGTTCCCGTCTGTTGGCCCCGATTTGCGGAAGAAAAACTAAACGGCGGGCTTCCCCGTCATGGTTTTGCCCGGCTTTCCGGTTGGGCGGTCAAGAATGTGTGTGCCGGTAAAAATTCGGCGGAAGTCGAATTATCTTTGGTTCCCGACGAAAAATACCGCGTTAACGCCGTCGCAAACTTGCGGATCCGCCTTACCGATAAACTGGAATACCGCCTTGAAACAATAAATCACGGTGACGAAGTCTTTGAGTTCAGCGAAGCGCTGCATGCGTATTTTAACCTCGGTTGCCGTGACGAAGCCGAGATAAAAGGATTGTCGGGCTACCGCTACAAAAGCTCGTTGGACGGAAAAACCTATACCCTGAAGGGAAATTTGAAAATTCGGGAAGAGTTTGACGCCGCTTTTCTCAATCACCGCGGAACGGTGGAAATTATCGATCCGGTGTTAAATCGGATCATATCGGTCGAAAAAAGCGGTTCCGACACGACGGTGGTTTGGAACCCGGATAAAGATCTTGCGGAAATGAGCGAAGGCCAGTATAAAAAATTTGTTTGTGTGGAACCGGCAAACCAGGGAGACAGTTTTGTCCGTTTGCTACCGAAAGAAAAACATCAGATCGCGATGACGGTTCAAATAAAAGAATTAAAATAGCCGGGCGTCTTTCTGCCGTTCGGTCGTTTGGACGGGCCGCAGGCCGTTTGTGCAGAGAGATGAACTTCGGACGGTGCGGGATGAAATAAAAAAACAGTCCCGGAATAAAAACCGAGACTGTTTTTTGTAAAAATAACTTCTAAAAGACGGTACAGCCTTTTGGCCTTAATACCGACTGCCGACACGTACGCTGCCGCCGGCGTCAATGTCACCGGAAACGTTCCCCGAAACAGTCGAACTGCCGCCGGAATCAATGTTTCCGATTACATTTCCGTTAATATGGGCGCTGCTGCCGCAGTTAACGTCGCCCTCGACCTTTCCGACGATGCTGGTGCTTCCGTCGCAATCAACTTTGCCGGTAACGTCGCCTTCGATCGACAGGTTGCCGTGGGTGACATTTACGTTTTCCACTTTGCCGATAATCTTGATCTCAAAGTGCTTGGTGTCCTCTCCGGATTGTTCTTCTCCATCAACAAAGACCTTGCCGTCGATGATGGATAAATTGTTGCCTTTGTAGGTCTTGCCGTTGACAACGACCGTCGAGCCTCCGCTGATAACACAATTAAAATGTTTCATCTGAAGTTGTTTTTAAGTTAATAATATCTAAATGTTTTTTTACTGCAAAATTTATATCATACTGTATGATTTTTGTAAATAACATATTTTTCCTGTCTGGTTTTATGTAGAAAGCGCAAATTATTAGCCGTTTTTTTACTTTTGCCGGTTATGCTTTTTCCCTCAAAGATATGAAGGATTTCCTATGTTTCAAACGTTATTGACGGCTCTTCGTTTAATTTGGATTTCAGCCACCGACAAAGATACCAAAATCCGATTGATATTCAGCTACGTTTTCGGCGTTTCGCAAGGCGTAATTGCTTTTTTCAGTCCGTTTGCGCTTTCGGAAATGATTAAACAAATCTCGCAAAAAAATATTGAGGGAACGTTATTTTATTTTTACCTGATGATTGCTTTAGCCGTTGCCGTGATCGTTTCCCGTTTTGTATGGCGTTTCGGCTGCGAACAAATTACCCGGATTTACCGATCAATCTGTGCCGCATATATTACACTAAGATTTTCGACAAATCTTATGACTGGCATTTGCAAAACAGTGTCGGGTACTTTTCCACCGTATTAACCAACGTCTGCAAGATGATGGAAGGCTGGCTGTGGAAAATGCCTTATGATTACGTCGGCAGTCTGGTGATGGCCGTTTGTTTTTTGATTTACACATGGACGCTTTCTTTTTACCTGTTTCTGTATTTTGGAATTTCCCTTGGTTTGATGCTTTGGATCACGCGCATTTTATATAACCGCCGGATTAAATATATTGAAAATTACAGCAAAAGCTTTGTGGCTTACGGCAAAGTCTTTATTGATTTTTTATACAATATTCGCTCGGTCAAAAAAATGAACCTGCTCAATTTCGTAAACAAAAAACTGGATGAACGGGGCTCAAAGGTTTTTGCTTCGGGCATAAAAATGATGCATTACAATTCTTTTCAATACGGTTTTACCGAGATCTTTATTAACGCCTTGTTTTTGTTTCCGATCGGTTATTATGTTTTTCGGTTTATAAAAACCGGGCAGGGGGTTGAAGTCATCGTCATGATTGCAGCCATTCAGGGAAAAATCGCTGAGCTCGGCCGACAAATGATGGGGTTAATGACGGAATTGGCACGCACGGGCGCTGATTATAAAATTTTGGCAGAATATTTGGGAGACGATGCCGTCAAAACCGAGATGAAACGAAATATTCGAAAATGGCATCGGATTGAATTTACGAATACCTGTTTTGAATATGTTAAAGATGGCAGCATTTTTACGCATCAGGTGGCAGATTTCAGTATCTGCCCGGGCGACCATATTGCGGTTACCGGCAAATCGGGTGAAGGAAAAACCACCTTTTTAAACTTATTTACCAATCAATTTCATGTCACAAAAGGAAAAGTCTGTGTGGACGGTATTGATTATAAAGAGCTGCCGCCGGCCTTTTTTGACGATCATATAACTTATATATCCCAAGACGTCGAACTCTTTGACATGAGCCTGTACGACAACATTGTCATGGGCAAACGAATCTCCCCCAAAAAGCTGCAGAAAATTATCGACGGTTGTTGCTTAAACGAATTGATTGAGAGAATGAAGGGCAATCTTCATACCGACATCGGTGAGAAAGGCGTTAAGGTTTCTGCCGGGGAAAAACAGCGTATTTCATTGGCCCGCGGTCTTTTGTTAGACCGGGATGTTTTGGTTTTGGATGAGATCACCGCCAACCTGGATCCGGTTACCACTCAGCATATCTGGAATTATATTTTCTCCGAATATGCCGACAAAACGATAATTGCGGTTTCGCACGAAAAAGATTTGCTGAACCATGTAACGCGCCGACTGGATTTCAAAAAAGGTATCGGAACGGAATTTAAGTAACTGCCGCTCTCGGCCTTATCGGAGCAAGATCGGATGAAGTGCCGGCAAAATATCGGACTGCAGAAAAAAGTCCGGCTTAATTTAATGAAATATTTGATATAATAATAAAATAATCCTAACCCCCGCAGACTTTGCACGGTCTGGCACCTTGTGATTTTGCTTTGTCTTTGGTGGTTTTAATACAGTTCTTGGTACATTTTTTAGCCCATTTGCAATCGGAACTATGATAGATATATGTTTTTACATTCATTACCACCGGTTTGTCATTAGCGGCCAAAACAGGCGAAACCATAAATAAAAACATCAATAAATAAAGTATTTTTCTCAATTTTGACTCCGGATTTTCTTGTAAAGGCTTTCCCACCCTTGTTATGGTTGACACTGTCAACTTCAACAATCAAAAATCTATTATTATTTTTTAAAACATTTTAATCCACCGACTGAGGCTTCTTTAACTCATAGTTTGCAAGAGTGCTCCTAAGTTCATACCCGACAGCTCTATAACATTTATTTGACGGTACATAGTCAAAATCAGTAAATATCACGGGAGTTTTACCAATGTTCATTGCATGTTGAGCCAAGAAATGAACCAACATCTTTGCATAAGATTTTCCGCGTTCATTCACATCGGTTATAACAAGACCGGTTCTTGCATATTTTTCTGTAATCCTTATTCTGGCCAGAGCAACAATTTTATTATTTGTATCTCTCCAAACTTTATTGAGCGGATTGTTGATAAAGCTTTCCGCGTCTGAGACAATATTTTCTTCTGTACCCACATTTTCACCGGTTTCCTTGCCAAACAAAGCAATCAGTCCGGCAACCACCGAGATTTCTTCCCGGGTTATATTGTCGGCACGGCCGACGTATTCAATATCGTTGAGATTTTTGCATTGATAGGCACCTAAAATCTTTTTATTGCTGTTATCAACCTTATTGCGGGCGTTCAAAAAATTATAAAGTTCCATCTTTGACATAATTTTAAAAGGATTGTTGTTTTTAAATTCGCTGTCAACAAAATGAAATACTCCTTCATAGTCCTTAAAACTGTCAGCAGTCCAGACAATGACAGGATGTTCGGGATCACTGTTGACAATAATACAATCCCGGCCGTTTGAAAAAATTTTAGGCGTGGGGTATCTAACGATATTTTCAATAATAGAAATCATCACGTTAAAGGCTATTGCATCTTGTAAAAACAGCTCTGATTTGAATATATTGTCATCACGTTTGATTTTGTTAAACATATCCGTTCTCCTCAATTCCATGAGAGTAATTTTATAATAATTTTTTTAAAAGAAAATTTTTTGATGCCGGAAACTGACGACTTTGTAAAATCTGGCCGGAGACCTCGGGCAATTCTCGAACCCAATATAATAGAAAACGGCGAAAGATAAAATTATTTTTTTGCAATTAATGAAACGTAAGCATTCGTATTGCCGTCGGTATTTATTTCTGTGCTTTCGCTGATTTCTACGATTTCGAACTGAGTTGCCAATTTTTGCATGTCATTTGTAGAGAAAAAATAATTGATGGGATTTTCGGGAGTTTCTCTATAGGCGTTTTCCGAAATTTTCTCGCCTCTTCCAAATTTAAAATCTTTTGTGGATTTATTTTCTATAAAAACAAATCCTCCAACGGGTAAAATACGATACAAATTTTTGAATATTTCCTTGATTTTATCATCATTGAAGTAATGTAACGATAATCGTGCATATACACAGTCAAACATACTATCGGAGATTTTAGATAAGGCTTCAAATACATCCGCATGAATGGTATTCAATTCCGGAATCTCTTCTTTAAGCAATTTAATAGCCTCGGATGAAATCTCTAATGCCGTTACATCCAATCTTTTTTGTTTGAAGAAAGAGGTGTCTCGTCCACGTCCCGAACCAATTTCTAACATATGATGTATCTTATTTTTTTGTATAAAAGACCACGCTTTTCTTGCAAAAGAACTTTCTTGTTTCTTCTTATTCTGACGACCTAAGTTTTTAATATCCCAAAATTTTTCAATTTCTTCTGTTGTGTCTCTCATTTTAATCCTTATTAGTTTGAAGATGGCTGAAAATCAACCACTTAAAAATGCTATATTTGAACTCGCCCAAAGTCAAGATAAATATAAAAAACGGCGTTCTTTTGCCTGCCTTTCGTTGGTAGTCAACTTCCGTGATATTTACTGATTTTGACTATGCACCGTCAAATAAATGTTATAAAGCTGTCGGGTATGAACTTATGAGCACTCTTGCAAACTATAAATTAAAGAAACCTCAGTCCGTGGATTAAATAAAGAAGCTAAAGTAAAATATTTAATATGTTATGATTTATCTTGAAAATCGGAACTTGGTATTATAATGTGACGCAAGGAGAAAAGCCATGCCGTTAAAACAGTTTTTTATAAAAATAAATCAGACTTTATTTTCAGAAAGCATTTTAAAGCTCTTTTTTTCCTACAAAGGAAGTATAGCCCGTATTCCTTATATCACTGCCATTCTTTTACTTTGGGCAATCGAAAAACTTTGCATTATAAATTTTCTGACATTTATTTTTGTATATCTTTTTTTAATATATTGTTGGGCTGCTTTGATACAAAAGCGTTCCCGGTCATTTAACAGTACGGGAACATGGTATATTTTTACTAATTTTCTTTTTATTTATACATTATGTTTAATTTATGGCTTGGACATGTCATTTTTCCCGGCAATAAAAGGATTTGTATATCTGATAGGGAGTATTACCGTTATTGCCAATTTGATTTTGGTCATGAGACCGGCCCAAAAGGAAGTTGACAAGCAAAAAAGAAGTTTTTTAACACATTTTCCTGTAGTTTTTACGATTTTGGCCTTTGCCGGAATTTTTTTAGTGTTTGAGTTAAAAGACAGATATATGCCGGATACCAACCGGCCGGCTTTTCATTTGGGGTTATCCATAGGCGAAATATATCGCCATACGTACGGATATCCGGAGTTTTGTAAAGCACAGGGATATGAGATGGTTAATTATCCGCTCAAAGTACGAGAAAAGTTTAAGAAGGAAATAGAAATAGCTGAAAATGACCAAATGGCTTTGTTGGCAAAAGCAACAACTAAAAACTACAAGTCCATTCAAGATTTTTATACGGATGAGGATGTTTGGGGCAACCGGAAAAAGCGTCTAGAAGTTCCAGCAGATTTTTTTGAAGCATTGCGACAACGGTTAATCCTGCTTGAAATTGCCGAAGAACGGCAAATTGACAAAGAACAGGTAAAAGTAACCAAAGAAGATGAAGGGAGGGTAAGTTTGAAAGACGCCTGTAAATTTGTTGATGAGGATGCGGAATATTTTGTTTCATCAGATTGCCCTTTTAGCTATATCTTAAATTATGCCGGGAAATATTCAGATTGCGGTACATACTTTAATACTAAAAGGCAAGAATAAGTTTTAGCCTGATAACTTTCCGTTTTTTGAGAAAAGAAGTCGTGTGTAAATGAAATTTTCATTATATGACATCAATGTCACTTAATGGAAATACCTCAAAAGTTAGCTTGCGTATGTTTTTCTTGTCAAAAAAATCTTGGAAAAACTTGCTTTTAGAGAATTAACCCGATAAAATAAAACAATTCGTTTATACCAATAACTTTAAGAGATTGTTTTATGGAACAAAATTTAGAAATTCAAAAGATTGACGGCAAAAGTATGGATATTGAGGCTGCGGAAAAAGAAAAGCTGAAAGCCGTATTTCCGGAGTGTTTTGCTGAGGGGAAACTCAATATTGACAAGTTATTGAGCCTGTGCGGCGAATATATCGACAATGACTTTGAAAAATATAAGTTTGAATGGAAAGGCAAGTCTGAATGTTATCGCATTGCCGGAAAACGCTCAACCGGCACTTTAAGACCTTGCCCGGAAGAAAGTGTTGATTTTGATAAAACGAACAATCTCTATATTGAGGGTGATAACCTCGAAGTTTTGAAACTCTTATAATCAGCCTACTATCGCAAAGTCAAGATGATTTACATTGATCCGCCATATAATACCGGAAATGATTTTGTATATGAGGATGACTTTAAAGATCCGTTGGCCAAATACAAAGAAGTTACCAGTCAAACGACCAAGTCAAATCCTGAAACAATGGGGCGCTATCACACAAATTGGCTGAATATGATGTACCCGCGTTTGCGCTTGGCGGCAAACTTACTCCGTGATGACGGGGTGATTTTTATCAGTATTGACGATAATGAAGTCACTAACCTCCGCCGCTTGTGTGATGAAGTGTTCGGAGAAGAGAATTTTGTAGCACAAGTTGTTTGGCAAAAAAAATATGCTGCTACAAACGATTCAAAAGGCTTTTCTACTACACACGACTATATTGTTGTATATCAAAAGAGTAGCTCATTTAATCGCAATTTATTACCAAGAACTGAAGAACAGAATAAACCATATAAAAATGATGATAATGACGGTAAAGGATTATGGCGTTCAGATAATCTTTTAGTAAAATCTTTTTCGGAGAGTGGTGTCTATCCTATCGTAAACCCTAACACAAAAGAAGAATTTTATCCTCCAAAAGGTAGCTGTTGGCGAGCAAGTCGGGATACTATGAAACAGTGGTTGGATGAAAATAGAATTTATTTTGGAAAAGACGGAAAAGGTGCTCCACAGTTAAAAAGGTATTTAAATGAAGTTCAACAAGGACGAGTTCCTGTTACTTGGTGGACATTTGAAGAAGTCGGGCACAATGACGCCGCTAATAAAGAAGTTCAAGCTCTATTTGGAGGTAAAGCACCTTTTGATACACCAAAACCTACAACATTATTAGCACAAATGTTACGAATTGGAAGTGATAAAGATGATATCATCCTTGACTTCTTCTCCGGCTCGGCAACAACGGCTCATGCGGTTATGCAGTTAAACGCCGAAGACGGTGGTAATCGCCAGTTTATTATGGTACAACTACCGGAGGTTACAGATGAAAAGTCCGAAGCGTTCAAAGCCGGTTATAAAAATATCTGTGAAATCGGTAAAGAGCGTATTAGAAGAGCCGGTGCTAAAATCAAAGAAGAATTCTCTTCACGTCATGCTAAACTACAAAATCGTCATGCTGAACTTGTTTCAGCATCTCATGGGATCCCGAAACAAGTTCGGGATGACGGTGTTGGCGTTCGGGATGACGATAATGGTTTAGACCTTGGCTTCAAAGTCCTTAAACTTGATTCTTCCAACCTCGTCAAATGGGACGATACCCCGATAGGAAACAACGATATGGCCGATTTATTTGCCCGTATGGATTCTATGGATGAAACAATCAAAAAAGACCGCTCAGACTTGGACGTCGTTTTTGAAGTGATGTTAAAACTAGGTATTCCGCTTACTTATAGCGTGAATGAAACAACAGTCGGAAGCCGCAAAGTCTATTCAATCGGTGATGATGGCTTGGTTTTGATTTGCCTTGATAAATCCAACGGGGGGATCACGCCAGAAGACATAACCGCTATGTGCGATTTAACTCCGGCCAAAATCATCGCCGCCGAAGAAGCCTTCAAAGATGATATAGCCCTCTCTAACGCTTACTATATCAGCAAAGACAAGGGTATTGAGATTGAATTGTTGTAGGTTGTAAGTATGAAAAACGAAATAATTACAATATGTAATCCGTTAATAGGAAAACAATTATTCTATTACCGTCATGCTGAACTTGTTTCAGCATCTTATGAGATCCCGAAACAAGTTCGGGATGACGGTAGGAAAGTTCGGGATGACAGGAAAAGAATAAATTAATGAAACAAGGATATGTTTATATAATGACAAATGAAAAAAATACCTCGTTTTACATTGGTGTAACAAATGACATAATTCGGCGTGTTTATGAACATAAAAATGATTTAATTGATGGATTTACTAAACATTATCGTTTGCATAAGTTAGTTTATGTAGAACAAACAGAATTATTAACAGATGCGATTGCCCGAGAAAAACAGTTGAAAAATTGGCATAGAGATTGGAAAATAAATTTAATAAGAAAAATTAATCCTGATTTTAGGGATTTGTATGGAGATTTTGCATGAAACTAAAATTTAAAAAACAAAATTTTCAGGAAAGAGCCGTCAATGCGGTGGCGGATTTGTTTAAGGGGCAGGAAAAGGCGAATGCGACTTTTTCGATTGCGGATAATTCTGCACAGATGAACTTTTTGCAAAATGAGTTTGGTTTTGGCAATAAACTTTTATTAGATAAAGAAACGCTTGTTGCCAATTTGCAAAATGTGCAAAAAAGCCAGTCTTTGCCGCAAACAGAAGCAGATACTAGCAAAGCTCTGCCAATTTCGATTGAAATGGAGACAGGAACAGGCAAAACATACGTTTATACCAAAACCATTTTGGAACTGCACAAACGCTATGGGTTTACTAAATTCATTATTGTTGTGCCGAGTGTCGCTATTCGTGAGGGCGTAAATAAATCTTTTCAGATTACCGAGGAACATTTCAAAAATCAGTATGACAGCGTGCCTTATCGTTATTTTATCTATAATTCTGGAAAGTTGTCAGATGTGCGGGCTTTTGCCACCTCAAACAATATCGAAATTATGATTATTAACATTGACGCATTTAAAAAAGCCGAAAATATCATTAATCAGGAACAGGACAAGCTCAACGGCGAAACAGCCATGAGATATATCCAAGATACAAATCCGGTTGTGATTATTGACGAGCCGCAAAGTGTTGATAATACCCCAAAAGCCAAAGAAGCGATTGCGGCCTTAAATCCGTTATGCGTGTTAAGATATTCCGCAACACACCGCGAAAAACAAAACCTTGTCTATCGATTAACACCGGTTGACGCTTATCAAATGGGCTTGGTTAAGCAAATTTGCGTTATTTCAAACTCAATTATCAACGATTCAAACAAACCGTATATTGCCTTAAAGTCTGTTTCAGCAACTAACGGATTCACCGCAAAAATTGAAATGGATATTGAAGATAAAAGCGGTAAAGTATCCCGCAAAACAATTACGGTTAAACCTAATGATGACTTGTATGTCTTATCCGGTCATCGGCAGCTTTATGAAGAATATGTTGTGTCCGGTATTGATTGTACGTCGGGGTATGAATGTGTTGAATTCGCAAATTCAGAATGTGTAATGCTTGGCAAGGCCATCGGCAGCGTTGATGAAAATGTGATGAAGCGTGCGCAAATTTATCATACAATCAAAACTCATCTGGATAAAGAATTGCGGTTGGCAGACAAAGGAATTAAAGTCTTGTCATTATTCTTTATTGATGAAGTCAAAAAATACCGCACCGAAGACGGCGGTAAAGGAATTTACGCTGAAATGTTTGAATCCTGCTATCAGGAATTGATAAGCAAACCCAAATATGCGGTATTGAAAGAAAAATTCAATACAGATGTTGCCAAAGCGCATAATGGTTACTTCTCTCAGGATAAAAAGGCAAATATTAAAGATACCAAAGGCGATACTTTGGCAGATGATGATACCTACAATACAATTATGAAAGATAAGGAATGGCTGTTGTCGTTTGATTGTCCGCTTCGCTTTATCTTTTCCCATTCCGCCTTAAAAGAAGGTTGGGATAATCCGAACGTTTTTCAGGTTTGTACCTTGATTGATCAAAAATCTGTTTTTACCTGCCGCCAAAAGATTGGCCGCGGCTTGCGTTTGTGTGTTAACCAAGACGGCGAACGCATAGAAGACAAGGATATTAACGTTTTACACGTTGTTGCAAATGAAAGTTTTGCTGAATTTGCCGATAAGCTGCAAAGAGAAATTGAAGACGAAACCGGAATTAAATTTGGTGTGCTTGAGTTGGATATGCTGATTGGCACAACTTATGAAGAAGAAAAAGAAGTTGAAAGAACAGTAACTCATACAGAAGCTGCAGAAATTATTGAAACATTGCAAAAATCCGGTGTGATTGATGAAACCGGAACGATAACACAAGAAGTTGAAGCAGAGGTTGTTCAGAAAAAACTTGAAAATATCCCCGAGCCTTTGAAAAAAGAAGTTGTCGAAACCTTAAAAACAGAAAAATCCGTTTCTGTTGCAGCTTTAACCAACACAACCTATAAAGAAAAGGTTGTTGAACAAGTCGCGATTGACTATGAACAGGCTTCCCAAATTTTGGAAGATTTGCAAAAGACTAAGGTTATTGATAACAAAGGCAAGATTAAAGACACGATGAAAGCCCAACTTGCCGCCGGAACGCTTGATTTGGGTGAACGTTGGAGCAAGGCCGTTCAGCGTGCTGTTGTTCAAGCAATGAATAAAGCTGATAATAAGCCGATAATTCGTGACGCAAGCAAAGAAGTAACGGTAAAATTAAAGAAACAAGCTGTTTTAAGCCCAGAATTTCAGGAAATTTGGAACAGAATTAAACAAAAGACAACCTATCGTGTTCAGTTCAATTTAGAAAAACTTATTGAAAACAGTATTAAAGAGATTAAGGAAATGCCAACAATCGGAGCGGCAAGATTGGTTAGCCAAAGTGCCTCTGTAAATATTCAAAAATCCGGTGTTTCCCATACGCAACAAGGAATGGTAACCGAAGATTTGAATAGAAACTATGACGTTCTGCCGGATATTTTGCGTTTAATCTCAACCAAAACTTTGTTAAAACGTTCGACTGTCAATAAGATTATTCAGGAGAGCGGACGCTTGGCAGAGTTCTTGAAAAATCCGCAGGAATTTTATGAAAAGACTTTGGAAATTATTGAAAGAAACCGCCATAAATTGGCAATAGACGGGATTAAATATATTAAACTGGCCGGGGAAGAGTACTATATTCAAGAGATTTTTGACAGTTCGGAACTTATTGCCAACCTTGATAAAAATGCGGTTGCGGTTGAAAACAGCGTGTACGATTACGTTATTTATGACAGCGGTATTGAAAACAAGTTTGCACTTGCGTTGGATTCGGATCCTGATGTTAAAATGTTTTTCAAGATTCCAAGCCGCTTTAAGATTGAAACACCGATTGGCACATATAATCCCGATTGGGCGGTTTATCTGGAAAAGAACGGCGAACAAAAACTTTACTTTGTTTTGGAAACCAAAGGGACTGACAATTTATTCTTACTCAGAGATGAAGAAAGGTTGAAAATCCATTGCGGCGCACAACACTTCAAAGCGTTGGATGATATACGGTTTTCTGAACAACCGGTCAAAGATTGGAAAGAATTTAGGCAAACTGTTTAAGGAACTAAAATGGTAGATGTAAAAAAGATTGACGGCAAGAGTATGGATATTGAGGCAGCAGAAAAAGAAAAGTTGAAAGCCGTATTCCCCGAATGTTTTGCCGAGGGAAAGCTCAATATTGACAAGCTGTTAAGCCTTTGTGGCGAATATATTGACAACGATTTTGAAAAGTATAAATTTGAGTGGAAAGGCAAGTCTGAATGTTACCGCATTGCCGGCAAACGCTCAACCGGCACTTTAAGGCCTTGCCCTGAGGAAAGTGTTGACTTTGATAAAACGAATAACCTCTACATTGAGGGTGATAACCTTGAGGTCTTGAAACTCTTACAATCTGCCTATTATCGCAAAGTCAAAATGATATACATTGATCCACCGTATAACACTGGTAATGATTTTGTATATGAGGATGACTTTAAAGACCCGTTGGCAAAATATAAAGAAATCACAAGCCAAACAACTAAATCCAACCCCGAAACAATGGGCAGATATCATACGAACTGGCTCAATATGATGTATCCTCGTCTGCGTTTGGCAGCAAACTTACTCCGCGATGACGGGGTGATTTTTATCAGTATTGACGATAATGAAGTAACCAACCTCCGCCGCCTTTGCGATGAGGTTTTCGGGGAAGAAAATTTTGTGGCACAATTTCCATGGCGAAAAAGAACCGCAAAGTCCGATGTACCTTTTGGAGTATCACAAGATTATGAATGGGTATTATGTTATGCTAAATCATCTGATTTTGTAGCTTGTATTGAGGGGGGAACACGAAAATATTTTGAAACAGATGATTTACCAGGAAGACCGTGGAGAATTCACGATTTAACAAGCCAACGCAATGCAAGTGAGCGCCCGAACAGTTACTTTACAATGGTTAATCCCAAAACAGGAAAAGAATATCCTTGTAATCCCAATAGAACTTGGGCAGTGACTAAAGATACATTTACAGAATATTATAAACAAAATAGAATTGTATTTCCTGATGATTATAATTTCTTAAATATATCAAAACCTGCTTTTAGGTATTTTAAAGCTGATGATATGGAAAAAGCAGGAGATAAATTTGGTTTTATTCCTGTGAGCACCAAGTTACCCGATAATATAGGTATGACGCAAGAAGGAACAAAGGAAATAAGTGATTTATTTGAACAAAAAGTATTTGGTTTTCCTAAACCTTTGGATTTTATTAAATACTTTGTAAAGGTTTCTACGGCAACATCAAATATTGAACAAGATATAGTCCTCGACTTTTTCTCCGGCAGCGCCACAACGGCTCAGGCTGTGATGCAATTAAATGCAGAAGAGAAAGCCAAACGTCATGCTGAACTTGTTTCAGCATCTTATGGGATCCCGAAACAAGTTCGGGATGAAGGTTTGGGCGTTCGGGATGAAGGTGTTGATATTCGGGATGACGGTATTGGCGTTCAGAATAACGGCGTTGTTGTTCGGGATAATGGGGAAAGAACTTGGGATGATGAATTGAAAAAAGTAGGCAACCGCCAATTTATCATGGTGCAACTGCCGGAAGTCACAGATGAAAAGTCCGAAGCGTTCAAAGCGGGTTATAAAAATATCTGTGAAATCGGCAAAGAACGTATCAGAAGAGCCGGTGCTAAGATAAGAGAGGAATACTCTTCACGTCATGCTAAACTACAAAATCGTCATGCTGAACTTGTTTCAGCATCTCATGGGATCCCGAAACAAGTTCGGGATGACGGTATTGGTGTTCAGAATAACGGTGCTGACGTTCAAAGTAACGGTCTTGGCATTCAGCATGACGATAATGGTTTAGATGTTGGCTTTAAGGTTTTGAAACTGGACTCCTCAAACCTTGTTAAATGGGACGATACGCCGATAGAAAACAACGATATGGCAGATTTATTTGCCCGTATGGATGCAATGAATGAAACAATCAAAAAAGACCGCACAGACTTGGATGTTGTTTTTGAAGTGATGTTAAAACTCGGTATTCCGCTTACATACAGTATCAACCCGATCACAGTCGGAAGCCGTAAAGTTTATTCAATCGGCGACGACGGCTTGGTTTTAATTTGTTTGGATAAATCTAACGGCGGCATCACGCCTGAGGACCTAACCGCTATGTGCGACTTAACCCCTGCCAAAATTATCGCCGCCGAAGAAGCCTTTATTGACGATATCGCCCTTTCAAACGCATACTACATCAGCAAAGACAAGGGTATTGAGATTGAATTGTTATAAAATGGAAGGAAGTAGAGATGGATGAATATGTTTCCCCAGAATTCAGATTTAATATAACTGTCAACGGGACGAGATCAAACGACTTGGCATGTGTAGCTTATTCTGAGTTTGCTTCCGGAGTTGTGAAGAGAGTGCCCTTTGATGTTCAAAAAGATGATTTTGAAACAATCAGAAAGATTGTTACAAGTATAAAAAATAAACAAGATATTCAAATGGAAATTGATATCGTTGATAAAAGTAACTGTTTTTTTGAACGCGATAAACCTTTAGGGATAGTAAAAACGATTTTATCTGTACAGTTTGTTGACAAAGTCATGGTAAATTTTACAATTAACACAGAACAGACCTCAGAATGTTTTTATGTGCCAGATTTTCTTTTAGTGGATAAATTAGAAGAAATATGCCAGAAGTTAAACGAGTTATTGTAACATGAACGAACCAAGACTACATCGTTTTCCGACACCTTTTGCTGCTTATGAACAAATTCGTAGATTAGCTTGTTTTACTTATGATAAAAATTTAATTCCGGTGTTTGCGTCTGCCAACATCAAAATTTTGCCATATCAGATAGCGGCGGCGCGGTTCGCCTTGCGTTCAAATTTGATAAACGGCTGTATTTTATGCGATGAGGGAAGTTTAGGCAAAACTTATGAGGCCTTGCTTATTGTTGCACAACGTTGGTATGAGGGAAAAGATCGTATTTTAATTGTTTTGCCGCAAAATTTGATGGAACAATGGCAAAATAAGCTCTTTGATGAATTTTCACTTCCTATAACGGATTGGAAAGAAATACCCAAAAAAGAACAAGGAATTTACCTTATAACTTATGAAGAAGCTGTTAAAAACGCAGAAACATTGCAAACAATTAACTGGGATCTGGCTGTTTTTGATGAAGCAGATTTTTTGTTCAAACCGGAAAACAAAGCGGTTAAAGCTCTCAAAAATATGGTTGGCAATGCTTTTAAGGTCCTTTTAACCCCGACGCCAATCACATTAAGCATTATGGATATTTACGGTTTAATCCATTTCATTGATGAAAGCGTGTTACCGGATGCGGATGAGTTTTATAAACGTTATTTCAGAAAGCCGGAAAACTATCCCGAACTATCCTCATGGGTGTCAAAATTTGCATTCAGAACGCTTAAAAGCCAAGCAAGCCAATATGTTAATTTCACAAATCGCCTTCCGGTCGTGATAAATTACACGCCTCAAAATGAAGAAAAAAAGCTATATGAGCTAACAGAAAAATACTTATCAATTCCAAATAAAACCGCTTATCCGCAAATGGATAATTATCAGCTTTCACTACAATTTTTTCATACCTTGTCATCTTCAACGCAAGCCTTTTCTTCAATGTTAAAAGCACCGATTGAGCGAGCAACGGGAGAAGAACAAGCTGTTTTAAGAACAATGAGAGATTTGGCTGATAATATTTCAGAAACAGCTAAAATGACAGAGTTGCTGAAAGCGTTGAAAACAACATTTTCTCATCTCAAATCAAGAAGAGAAACGCAAAAAGCAATTATTTTTGTTGATAATCTGACGACGGTTTCTGTTTTGGCAGAATTGCTTGCCACAAAAGGATATAGCGTAATCAAACATACTGATGAAAATGCGCTGAAACTATTTAGGGAAGATAAAAAACTCCAAATTTTAATTTGCAATGACAGTGTTGCCAAGGGTTTGGATATTGAATATTGTCCGGTTGTTATCAACTATGATCTTCTGTATAACGCGGTGGAAATGGAACAAAGAATTTGCCGTTGTCATCGTCAAGGCCAGCAATCCGATGTTTTGGTTATCAATCTTTTAAGCAAAGAAAATTTATCAGATGTTCGTATTTTAGAGCTAATTAATAAAAGGACTTTGCAATTTGACGGTATTTTCGGTATGTCTGACGATATTGTAGGAAATTTTGACAACAGTTTAAACAATGTACTGGAAAGAAGAAGGACGATAGATAATATTATTGCCGACTTTTCAACGCATTTATCAGAAAATTGGCAAAAGAACGAGGAAATCGTAACGAACGCTGAAAGTGTATTGTTTACAACGTTTACCAAAGATATTGCCGAAAAAGTAACAATATCGCCTAAATATATTGAAGAACAGGCAGAGTTGCTGAATGCAGATTTATGGGAAGCCGTAAAATTTTATTTTCAAGAGTATTTTCCGCAATATGTGATAGACGAAGATACAAAAACAATTTCCTTGCCGGATGAATACCCTTTGCCGCACTTGTTTTACTATAACAGCGGCAGCCGCAATATTCCTTATACCGGCAAACGTATTTATGGTATGGATAAAGATTTTAAGCCCTTTGCAAATAAAATAACATTAACGTCCCCCTTATTAAAAGGTATATTTAGCGATATTGAGTGCTACGAAGAAGGTAAAATCAGACTGGCAGAAGAAGTTGAACCTTGCGAAATTACTTTTTATATAGCCGCTTTATATGCAGGTAAACGAATTTTGCGATATTTTAATGTGTTATCGGGAAAAACCGAAAGCGGACGTTTGCTAAAAGAGGAAGAGTGCCGTAAAATCTTAAATCTTCCCGTTACAAGTTTTGAAGAGAGCGGACGTAAAACACCTTATATGTTTCTATATCCTAACAAAGAAAGTGAGTTAGATTCAAGTGTCGAGAGTGAGCTTAAAAAGGCTTATCTTAAAGAAATGAACCAAACATTTGAGGAAGATATAGATATTATAAAAATCAGAGCCAATCAAGCTAAAGCAAGACTTGAGAAAAAGTTGGAAGGCTTGCGTGAACAAGTAAAATCTATAAAAGAAAATTTGAGCAAAGCAACAGATCGGTTGGCTGAATTGAAAATTAAGCGTGAGCTTAATGCGTTGGAAAAAGAGCTCAAACAAAAAGAAGAAGGCCTGTTTTTGGAACAAATGAAAATAGATGTTGATACCGAAAATCAAATTAACTCTATGCAGGGATTTGAGGGAATAACCATTAAAACCGGACGTCTATTCAGGGTCTATATAAAATAATTGAATTAATGACATTAATGTCACTTAATCTTATCATGCAAAGTAACAAAAGATAATCCCCAAAGGGTGGCTGGATTCAAACCAAGTTAAACTATTGAAAAATAAAGATACTTGAAGAAACTAGTTCGGATGTGCTTGAAAAAATAGCCTGATTGGAAAAGTAACATTCGAACTCAAAATTATGATTAAAAAACAATAGCTTAAACCGAAATTTAAGCCCATTGCACGTGGTGGCTGGGGTGAACTCGCAATTCGCGGACTAGGTTATATTGATTGTAAGATAATATTTTTTACAATTTATTCTTTTAATCCCTTGCGTTTTCAAAATAAAATTCCTACATAATATATGTTATATTAGTAATTAATATAGGACTAAAGAATGGATAAAGATTTAATCATTCACTACTTTTTACAAAATCCAACATTGCATCAATTAAATGCTCGTTTAGTTAATAATAATCAAGCGAATATTATATCCATCATTGATATGATTTCTGCAGAACTTGGAATTGGAATAGATATAGATGTTTTAGCTCCTAAAGAAGGTGGGTTAAGAGATATTCTAAGATTAAAACCTAAAACAACAGCTGATAGATGGATTGTATCAGCGGCATTTTTTGCTGTTATCCTCCCAATATTAGTAAGTTTAATTGTTCATTTTTTGACACAAGATAAGGAACTAACTACCTTACAAAAAGAATATTACAAAGCTAAACTGGAAGAAATAAAACAAGATAAGCAGATTAATGAAACACAACAAAAGGAAATAGATAAACTAAAGCAACGTGTTGATAATTTAGAAACAACTGAAACAGCCGTTAAAATAAAGCGAAAAAGGTCTGCCATATATATACAAATGAATGATAATACACAAATAACTTCATTTGCTTTAGAAGAATATATTACTAACAAAGAGACTGAAATTTTAGGAAAAGTGGATAAAAAGGATTTCTGTAGATTTATTGATAAACAAGAAAGAATTGTTGATATTGACGAAGATGCAACAATAGAAATTATATCTCCGGTTTTAAATAATAGTAAATATAAATGGAGAGGGAACTATAACAATGAAGTAATTGAATTCTCTATGAGAGATAAGGAATTTAAGAATAAGATATTTAGTGAGGATTTGCAGTTTGGTTCAAATAATATTTTATCAGCCAAATTGGAAATAAGAAAAGATGTTGATGAATACGGCAATGAAAAAATTTCAAGTTATGCTGTCATAGAAGTATTTGGCACAGAATTAAAAGACGGGTATATAGAAATGCCTAAGACAACGAGAAGAAGAACTATGCAAAATCAAATGGATTTATTTTCTTTCAATGACGATAAATAAGGGGTATAATATAAACTGTCCAACAGAAAGGCAATAAGTTAACAACTAACTAAAATCTGTTGTTTAATCATTTCTACTTCATCGGCGATTTTAGTATATGTTTCTAAATCTTGAGTAGGATTTTTAAACCATTGTGTTGGGCTGTCGCATTGAATAAACTTGTCAAAAGGTGCTCTAACCGTATATTTCAATTCTTTATCTTGTAATGTGCAATCTTTTATAAGCAGTTTCAATTGAATACGGCTATCCACGACTCATTTATGACGCAATGGACGGCGTTTTATTTTCTATGCCAAACAAAATATTGGAAAATATCATTCTATCCGTATCAATTTTGCCGTTATTGGTGATTTTTAACTCTTTTGTGCAATAGGTATGAAGTTTTTGACTATCCGTAATTTCTTTTAAGCAAATCAATTCTCTTGGAAATTTATGATTGCCACAAGATTTATCTAATGCCTTTTTCAAATCGTCTATTGTGTATTTATCAGAGTTAAGCAAAATATGATAGTGCCAGCTTATCCCTTTTCCTTTTTCAGCAAAGGCAATGAATGGTAAGTGATGGTTATGCCAATTTCTTTTAATGAGATTAGCTTCAAATCTTGCCATAATCTGTCTTAATAATTCTTTTGATAATTCAAAATCATCGGTTTTGATGTTATTATGAAATTGTATCGTTAAAAAGTGAGTATGGTTTAATGTTTCCAACCAATTTATAATGTCATTTTTTTGCTTTTATGCAAAGATTCGTTATTTAAACATTTGTAGGTATTAGGTATTTTATCTATTTTATGTTTATTAAAGCAAAAATGTAAATAATCATAAATTTTATAAAAAATATTTTTTAATTTAATCATTTTATTATCCTTTATATATAAATATTTTAAGTAATAATCAGGATTAGGAAACGTTTTAACAATTCCTCTTGTATCCCGTACCGATTTAACGGTTTGGACAATGCTATTTGTGCTGAAAAGCAGCAAAGTCCGCGGTTGAAATGATACAAATTTATAGAATTGTGTTTTGACAACAATCTGATGAAGAAAATTTCCAAACAGTAAAAAGTTATTGTCATCAACGTCACAAACTTTAAAATCAATCAACCTTTAACATGCGAGTGTCAAAAGTTGAGTGTGCGTTTCTACTGAAAAATACCTTCCTTTTACAATCAGCCTATATAAAGAGCGGATTTTTAACTTCTTTTCCGGTTGGAAGGGAAGTTGCTGCCTCTGCTGAATTTAGCAAAGGTTATCTTTATCATTTAATGACATCAATGTCAGGTATTCATAAACAGGCTAAAAATAAGCTCAAAATTGATAACTTATTGATTTTTAAGGATTGTCATAAAAAATAGTCCGAAGATGATTCATATTTAAGTCTATAATGACATAAATTTTCGGACTCAGCTAAGTTATTGATTTATAAAGAAAAAAATCGCCATTTCTGACGATTTTTGAACTGTGGCTGGGGTGGCTGGATTCGAACCAACGAATGACGATACCAAAAACCGTTGCCTTACCACTTGGCTACACCCCAACGAAAAGAATTTGAACATTCTGTTCAGAAAACACAAATTCTGTGCTATATTTATGCTAAATTTTTTTTGTTGGCAAGAGTTTTTTGTAAAGAAAATAAAAAATTTTTATATTTTGAGCAGAAGAGCGATTTGCTTTGGCAAGCAGATATTAATCCGGCTTTAAGGTTGGTGATGCTTTGGAAAGAGGGAAGCACTCGTAACAGTGAATACCGCTTGTACAAACCGAAGGAAAATTTATGAAAGATTTTTTGGAAAAACAAGCAGCGATTTGAGGCAAAAAGTTTCAGGGTGAACAAAGAAAAGAAATTTTGAGAGAGTTGTATAAGAGCAGGGATTGTCAGAAGGAAAATTAATAGTCGAAGTCAGAACGATATCGTATGAATAAGCGGTATAATCAAAAGAAAATTAAGGAAAATATTTTTGTTTCAGGGGGGGGAATATAACCGCCGGCATCAATCGTTAACCGCACTGAATATGACCGAAAGCGTCTGCAGCCCCATACCGATGACCGTAAACTTTTGTCAGATCGCTAAAAAAAATTCACCAACGGCGCCTGGCGGGTGTCTTGAAAATCCAGGGCCGGGCTGTTTAATCTGTTTTGTGGTTGTTGTGTCGGTCAGTTCAAGTTTAAAAAAAAGAGCCGGTGAAAACCGGCTCTCTCCCTTTAAAACAACACCTATATACAAATATCAGCTGCTGTTGAAAAGTATCCGCATAACAGCAACTTATATTCTAAAATACAGGTTCCTGTCCTTGGATACGTTTAATTTAGTCATGATATGTCTTCTTTCAACACGGCTAAACCTTTTTGGCACGTGGTTTTCGTTGGTTCAAAAACCAATAGCCAGGTTTTTTCGCTGTAAGCGAATTTTGGATTAGGAAAACGGTCGGTAAAAAAATCACCGTAAAAGGGATTGAAGGGAAATGGAGGGAAGAGGGACAGGCAGAAAATTGCAGTATGAACAGAAAATAGGAAGAGTGTAGCGAGAAAATAAGAAAAGAGGGTTAAAAAAGCGAAAAAACGGTGAAGAAGAAAAGTTGGGTTCAGGATGGAGGAACCAACATTCGAAAGGATTAGAAAGTTCGGTATGATAGAGCAAGCCTCGATGAATAAGGAGAACGGAGAGAAAGTGAAAAATGTGCAGAGCCTTAGAAAAACTTATAAGAGTAAGAACAAACAAGGGAAAAAGAGACAAAGAGCATAAAAAATCGGCAAGCAGCAACGAAAGAACGGGGTCGAAAAAATATATCGGCGATGTAAAAAATAGTTAAAATCAATGAGATATGTCTGAAAAACGGCCTATTTTACTGCTGCTTTTTTAGGTACCTTTTTTTGCTGCAGATTGCAACTGCAAAATTCAATCGTTTGCGCGGAAATAATCTGTTGTTTTCTATCCTACAATAAAACTAATCAGCAATTATTATGAGAAGTATTATATGCCGGGTTTTCGGGATAAGTTATTTTCTCAGTTAACAAACTAAAATTTTATCAGTTATGAGAACAAAAGTTATTCTTATCGTTGTTTTGGTGAGTACGGCAATTTTTTCGTACGGTCAGGAAAGGAAATGCACCGTTTCTTATCGACAGGAGATCTTTGTCAGCAGTGACTTTACGCTTAATGCCGGGGTCAACCTGAATTTTAGGAAAGACTTGGATATTTATGTTTTTGGCGGTTATTACCGGGATCTGCCTTTGGCAGAATCGGGTAAAAATTATTTTCGCGTCGGCGGACATATATCCTATAACTTGTCTTCTACCGGAACCTATTTCAGAATTATGGGACGGCACGATTTTACGGTCCGGGCCGATTACGGTTATTTTCTGGCGATGCAGTCGCTCCCCGCTTTTCCGTTGTCGCCGACTTTTCTGGCGGATACCGACGGTTTGTGTACAGTCGGAATTTGGGGACAGATCTACGATTGCAAACGGTTGAATATTTCAGCGTGGCTGCATCAGGGAATCACCAAGGATCGGCCGACGTTAGTGGAAGTTGATTTTGTGCTGAAGTTCTGAAAAACAGTAGCAGGCGTCTGTGGCAACACAGACGCCGCGATCATTTAGGAACCGCCGTCAATCAGGGCGATACCGCCGACAACCAAGACCAAACCCAGCCAGCTGACCCAGGTTGCGGCATCGTGAAAATAAAGCGTGCTGACTAGAAAAGCGCCCAGCGCGCCGATGCCGGTCCAAATCGGATAAGCGGTTGCCAGAGATAAATGTTTTTGTGCCGCATAAAAAAACACGACGCTTAAAGTCATTGTCAGCAGCGAAAAAGCGATCCAGCCGTCGCGGGAATCGGAAGTTTGCGCCATTTTGAAGCCAAACGGCCAACAGGTTTCGCAGATTCCGGCCAAAAAGAGATAAAAAAATGACATCGGACGATCCTTATAAAATGATAAGTTATCAAATAGATATATTTATCTTTTGTTTTTTATAAAGAGGGAAAAACCGGTTGCCGCAAACGTACGTTTCGCCGTAAGAGGTTGAAGGCTCCTCGTTTGCCAAGCAGTTTTAAAGGTGAGAACGATTTTCGCTTTTGGCTTGATTCTCACTCGGACATTCTTATAATAAAACGAATAATCAGAAAAAACTGTTGAAAGGACAACCAAATGAAAGAACAGGTATTAAAAGCGATCAAAGAAGCCGGTCGCCCGGTCAGTGCCGGTGACGTTGAAAAAATGTTGCAGGCGGACCGCAAAGAGATTGACAAGGCTTTTAAGGCGCTCAAAGCAGAAGGCCGCATTGTGTCTCCGGTGCGTTGCAAATGGGAAGCCGCCGAATAATTATGTAACCGAGGGGTTGTCAAACGGTCAAATTGATGATATACAAACGAGGATTGTATAATTATTAATTATAAGTTTATGATAGAAAAAATTTTTGACCGCAGCCGCCGTTGGAAAGAAAAAATGATTTCCGAACTGGGATTGTCTCGTACTTTGATGCAGTTTGGGTTTGCCGAGTTGATTGTGGAAGCACAAATATCGACGGATCAGTTTCGTCAGCTTTGTGTTCTTGTCTCTCGGGAGATTGGTACCTTCACTTATGATGAAATCAATTATCTTCATACGTTGGAAGCCTACCGTATTGTTCTCGAAGTGATGTGTGACGATGAAATTCAGCCTCAAGGTGATATTTTCTGGCTTAATCATCCGGATTTTCCTGAGGTGGTATTTGAGAGAGTGATGACATCTGTCGAAGCGTATAAGGCTTATGTTGTCAATCCGGAAATTGCCGCCGGCCGCCGGAGCGGTGACAGCCTGTTGATTTGGGTGCCCGATTTGGAACGGATTGCCGACGTGGCGTTTGTTGCGCAAATTCCGCCGGCAACCGAGGCGAAACGTCAGGCCTGGTACAAAAGCCAAGAGAAGTGAGTCGTAAGACTGAGTAAAAAGGATTGAGACAGAAATGTCTCCATCCTTTTTTTGTTCGAAGAAGCGCTGTTAAGCGATTGTTAAAATGTTTGGACTAAGCTGAAGGCCGGGAGAATAAAATGAATCGTGCCGATCTGAAATTTTTTAACCGGATGTTTCGTCCTTTGTATGATGCTGTCTGTGACAGTGAGTTCTGCCGTGTGTTTGCCGCCAAAAAGTATCGTCATTCGATCCAGGTACTGACAATCGGTCGGGAAATCGCCGCTCGGGAACCGCTGTTGCGGCAGGAAACGGCGCAATTTCATGACATGGGGGAAAAGGCGCTGTTGTTTCATGATGTCGGACGTTTTATGGAAATTTATAACATGTACCGCGACAATGCTTTTGCCGATCATGGTTCATGGTTTTCCAAACGCTATGATCACGGCGTTTTAAGCTATGAGATGATGAAAGACAAGCCCGGCTACAACGATATTCGTATTCTGGCTTCGTTAAAGCATCATGGGCACATGATGGAGAAATTTGAGGGGGATCCCGAATTTCGGGAGGCAGCCGATTCGGAAACCGAAAGGCAATTGCGGGCGATTCTCGGCTGGGTGCGCGATGCCGACAAGCTGGCCAACTTTTATATCCAGCGCTATGAAGACAATTTAAAGAAAGATCCGTTTTTTGTTACCATGAGCGAAGAAGTGCGGCAGGCACAACTTTCGCCCGATGTGGTGGTGCAGTTTGAGGCCGAACGGGTGATTTTGACCGGAACGATCAAGTCCTATTGCGATCGTTTGTTGTGTTGCCTGTCATGGATTTTTGACCTTAATTACCGCGCTTCGTATCAGATTTGCGCCGAGCACGGTTATTTTGACATGCTGCTGGATCTGTTGGATCAGTATAACCGCGATAAGACGATGCAGCAGAAAATCGCCGATAAAATTCATGATTATCTGGCGCAAAAGATAATTTAAAAAAAGAAAAAGCATCAACCTTTAAGGGGTCGGTGCTTTTTCAAAAAGAGAAGTAACGATCGTTACTTGAGTGCCTCACAGATCTTGTTGTACTCCTCTTTGTCGATTTGTTTCGCTTCGAGGAGTTCCTTCGCCATCTTTTTGAAAGCCTTTTTGGCGGCCTTCGACATGGTGGCGGGATCTTTTCCGTACTTGCTGAGCATAAACTCGCGAAGTTTTGCTGCTCCTTCTTCACCGGCTTTTTTGCTGGTGTTGACTGCGGTACCGAACTGGGGTTTTTTGTTCTCTTTCATTGTTTTGTGTATTTAGTTGATTAATAATTTTTTCTTACCTTCTAATTTAGACTAAAACAAAATTTTGTCAAGTCAATTTTGCGGCCGCCGTTAAAAAAATCCCGCCTTGAGGGGCGGGATCGGAAAGAAAACGGCGTCAAATTCAAAACTCGCGTTTTAAATCACGTTCGAAAATCGAACGAATCGTCTGTTCAATATCGGCGTTTTCGTAAACGGCCTTATACAAAGCCTGACAAATCGGCATATCGATACCCCCTTGATCGGCAATCATTTTAACCGCTTTCAAAGTCGGAACCCCTTCCGCCAGCTTGACAAATTTTTCGCCGCGGGCAAAAGCTTCGCCGTAAGAACGGTTATGGCTGTATTTGGAAAACAGGGTTGCTTCGTAATCGCCCAAATGCGCCAGACCGTAAGCGCTCATCGGATTGCCGCCGAAATGTTTGATCAGGCGGCCGACTTCAACCGGCGCGCGTGCCATTAAGGCTCCTTTAAGCCCGTACCATTCCAAACCGTCCAAAATACCGGCGGCGAGACCGATCACGTTCTTGAGCGCGGCACCGATTTGATCGCCGATCAGATCCGAGCCGTAATAAAAACGAATCAAATCGCTTTGCAGCAGTTTGATCAGATAATCTTTGGTCGACTCTTCCAGACTGTCAATAACGGCGGCGGAGGGAACGTTCTTCATATAATCCTGAACATGACCCGGGCCCGAAAGGGTTGCCACATGAATGTCCTGTTTGATCTCTTCCCTGAAAACGTCGTGCATGATTTTGGCGCCCGGTTCTTCCAGGCCTTTCATTGCCAGCAAAAACGTTTTGCCGCCGAGATTATAGCCGTTTAACTGGCGGGCCAGCGAGCGCAAATGCTGGCAGCCGATTGAAACGATGATGGTGTCATTAACCAAAATGCGGTCGAGATCCTCAAACAAATGCATATTGTCCGAAAGACTGAGATATTCGTTCTTGCGGGTATCGCGCAACTCGATAAAGTTGGGCGAAGTTTTAAGATCATACATTAAAACGCTGCCGATTTTGCCTTTGCAGCGGTTGGCGGCGTACCAGGCCAGAAATGTTCCCCAGCGTCCGCAGCCGATAACTGAAATGTCTTTCATAGTCACACGTCCGTTAAAATTGAATTATAATAGATAACTATTACTCCGAAAACGCGGCGGATGCAAATAACATCTGCCGACTATCCTCAGAAGAAGCAACTCAGAGGCAACAAAAACCCCGGTGTTTCCCGGGGTTTGGGTTTAGCTGGATTTCTTGATGCGCTGGCGGCCGATGATGGCATTGACATAGTCAAATTCTTCAAAAGAACGGTACGCCTCGTCATAACTGCGGCGGTCATATTCGTAATATACTTTATTGGCCAGCATCTTAATGGCTTCGTCAATTTTTTGAAATGCCGCATTATAATCGGCGTTGAAATTGTTTTTGACTTTTTTCTTAATCAGGGAATGATACGCGTTGATAACCTTCAGCGTTTCATCAGCCGAGTTTGCATATCCTTTTTGCTCAAAGTCATGCATAATTTGAGCGGTTGTTTGGTAAAAACACTTGTTTGTCAGAATGTTTCTTTGTCTAGCATTACCACTGTCTATGATCATAACATAACACCCAAAGTTACAATTCAACGACCTTTATAACATAAAATTAACGCCTTTGCAATAATTTTTGCAGCAGCGACGGCCGCGTGCCTTCGGCAGTGCCGTTTATGTTATTTTTGATATAATCTCATCAAGTGTTAAAACAAGCGTTGTAATAGTTTTTGACAAATTAAAAGAGGAAAGTTATATTAAAAACAAGAGAAAATTATTTATTAACTATTAAATATCAAGATGATGAGGAAAATTAGCTTTAGCTCGCTGGTAACGGTTTTTATCCTGGCCGTTTTTCTTCTCTGCGGTTCGGTAGCGCTCAAATCTAAACACGACCGAAAAATGCGGGAGGAACTGAAAATGGAAGTTCAGGCCGTCGGTTTGTTTGATTGCAAACAAAAAACAATCGAATACGTCGATGCCTCCGCCGGAGAAGTTGCCCTGATCCACACGGAAGGAATCCGTCTGGTCGGCGACAGCACCGTTTATCCGGTGATGAACCACCTCTTGCTGAACTTTCAGCCCGGAGACAGTGTTTATATCGTTAACCGGCTGGCGTTACCAAGCATTCCGACCGCCGATGAATTGCGTCAGGCACTTCCGCCTTCCGAAACTCTGGTTAATCTGTGTTTCGGTCTTACCGCGGCGGTATGGATTTGGTTTGTGACCCGGTGTACGCTGTGGTATCTGCAGCGCAAGCGCCGCGTCTGAGCCGCCGTTAAACAAAAAGTTATCGGACAACAAAAAAACACCTGCGTCAAACGCAGGTGTTTTTTGTTGATCCGACGTTCAGTCTACGTTGCCAAACGGGTTGATCGCTTTTTCAACCCCCTGGTTAGCCCGCAGGTTAAACAGGTTCAGCATGGTGCTGGAAACATAAATCGAAGAATAGGTTCCGACTATGACGCCCCATACGATAGTAAACGAAAAACTGCGCAGCGTGTCGCCGCCGAAGGCAAACAAGGCCACCGAAGCGAGCAATGTTGTCAGTCCGGTTAAGATCGTACGCGAGAAAATGTCGTTGATGCTTTTGTTCAGCAGTTCATATTGCGGCATTTTCTTGTATTTGCGCAGATTTTCGCGGATTCTGTCATAGTTGACCACGGTATCGTTGACCGAATAACCGGCGAGCGTCAGCACGGCGGCTACCGTAGTCAAGCTGATGTCAAAATCAAACAGCGACAACAAGCCGACCGTCGTGATCAGGTCATGAATCAAACCGACCATGGCACCGAGAGCAAACTGCCACTCGAAACGGAACCAAATGTAAAGCGTAATCGCCAACACCGCGATGAGTGAAGCAATAATACCGGCCTTTTTCAATTCTCCGCCGACTTGCGGACCGACCAGCTCAATCCGACGATATTCGTATTGGTCGCCGAGAATCTGCTTAATTGCGTTAACCGCTTTCATCTGTTCTTTTTCGTCTTGCGATTTGGTTTGGGCGCGAATCATCATTTCGGTACCGGAATCGCCGATGGACTGCAGGTTAACTTCGTCAAGCGCCACTTCGGCCAGCTGTTTCCGCACCTGTTCCATGTCAATTTTGTTTTCGCTTTTCAGTTCGATCAGAATGCCGCCCGAAAAGTCAATGCCGTAGTTGAAACCTTTGATCATAATGCACGCAACGGATAAAATCACCATTGCAATCGACAAAACATAGGCCGCTTTGCGGTATTTCATAAAGTCGATGTTTGTGTCTTTGGTTACCCAGCTAAAAATTCTCATTTCTTTATTATCCTTATCATTCTGGTTAAATCGGCAATTTGATCGGCTTGTATTTTTGCAGCCATCCGGTGATGATCAATCGGGTAACGGTGACCGAAGTGAACATCGAAGTGGCAATACCGATGGCAAGTGTGACCGCAAAGCCTCTGACCGGGCCGCTGCCGAAATAGAGCAGAACAAATGCGGCGACCAGAGTCGTCAGGTTGGAGTCGACAATGGTTGCCCAAGCTTCGGTAAAACCGGCTTCGGCAGCGTCACGGGTCGAACGTCCGTTTTTAACTTCTTCGCGCATTCTTTCAAAAATCAGTACGTTGGCGTCAACGGCCATACCGATCGTCAGGATGATACCTGCAATGCCGGGCAAAGTCAGGGTGGCGCCGATAATGCTCAAAATGCCGAGCATCAGGAACAGGTTTAAGAAAACGGTGATTGTAGTGAAAATGCCGAACAATCCGTAAGCGGCGATCATAAAGACCACCACCGCAATCAAACCGATAACCGAAGCGGTGATGCCTTCCTTGATCGAGTCGGATCCCAACCCGGCGCCGACCGTTCTTTCCTCCAGCACTTCCAACGGGGCCGGCAAGGCACCGGAACGCAGCAGCAAAGCCAGTTCCTGAGCCGATTCCAGCGTAAAGTTACCGCTGATTTGTCCCGATCCGCCGAGAATGGCGGTCTGAATGTTGGGAGCGAAAATAACTTCGTTGTCCAACACGATCGCCAGTCTTTCGCCGACGTTGTTTTGCGTCGCTTCGCCGAACTTTTTACCGCCGATGCTGTCAAACTTAAAGCTGACAACCGGGATGCCGTCTTGGAAAGCGGCGCGGGCGTCTACCAGATGTTCGCCGCCGACTACCGGCTTGCGACCGATTACCAGCGTTTCGCCTTCCGCACTGTTGATGAGACGGGAAGTGTTGCTCAATTTGCCGCGGCGGGCATCGGCTGCCGAAGTGCGGCTGTCGACCAGGTTAAATGACAACTTGGCGGTTTTGCCGAGCAGGGCTTTAACCCGTTCCGGATTTTGTTCGCCCGGCAGCTGAACGGCAATGCGGTCTGCACCCTGGCTTTGAATCGACGGTTCGTTGGTTCCGGTTTCGTCAATACGGCGGCGGACGATTTCGATTGACTGGTCGACCACCTTCAGCTTCAGTTCGTTCAGGGCCTGCTCGGTATAACGGATTTCGATTACGCCGTCGTTGCCTTCTTCGACCTGAAGGCCGTTGTCAATTTTTCGGAAAGCCGAAACCGCTTTGCTGCGGGCGTTGATATTGTCAATTTTGACTTTGACGCTCTCGGCGCCGGCTTTCAGATTTTGGTAACGGATCTTGTTTTCGCGCAGAGCCTGACGGACGGAGTCTTCGATCAATGCCATTCTTTCTTTGATAACGTCATCGATTTTAACTTCCAGCAGCAGGTTGGAACCGCCCTGAAGGTCAAGCCCGAGATTGACCGGCTGCCACCATTTGGGCAGCTTTGTTTTGTCGCCGACAAGGTTCGGCACCGCAAAAAATATTCCGGCTAAACAAATAGCGAGAATAAGATAAATTCTGGATCTTGATAGTTTGTACATAAAAGTTCCCTCTTATTTTTTTTCTTTGGATGATTTCTTGGCTTTGGGAGCTGCCGGCGCAACCGGCTGTGCCTGCGGATCGATCACGTCGCGCACCGTCATGCGGCTGACGGTAACGGTCAGTCCTTCGGCGATTTTGACTTCCAGTTTTTCGGGGTCGGCTTTGGTAACGGTACCGTAAATGCCGCCGCCGGTAATGACGTGGTCGCCTTTTTTGATAGCTTCGAGCATCATCTGGTGCTGTTTGATTTTCTTCTGCTGGGGGCGAATGAGCATAAAGTAGAAAATGACGAAAATCAGCGCCAGCTGAACAAAGGTGCTGGTCATCGATACCTGCGGTGTTGCAGCCGCTGCAGTCTGAGCCAAAGCATCATTTATAAACATTTTTTTCTCCTTGCATAAATTAACTAGCCACGAATATACACTAATATCTAAGGATAACAATAATAAAAAGTCAAATCGTCAACATTTTTTTGCGGATTTACGGCAGGTAAAGAACCGGGTTGACCGCTTTTTTTCCGGCGCGGATTTCAAAATGCAGTTGCGGCGTGTTGACCCCGCCGGTGGTGCCGACGGTGGAAATCTTTTCGCCGCGGCGCACTTTCTGCCCTTTTTTAACCAGCAGTCGGTCGTTATGGGCATAAGCGGTAATCCAGCCGTCGTAATGACGGATGAGGATCAGATTGCCGAAACCTTTCAGTTCGTTGCCGGCATAAGCGACGGTGCCGCTGTCGGCGGCTTTGACGGCGGTCCCTCGGCCGGCCTTGATATTGATGCCGTCGTTGGCCCGTCCTTTGCCGATGGTGCCGTATTTGGATATGACTGTCCCGCGTACCGGCCATGCAAACTTGGTTTTGCGGTTTTTGGAAACGTTATAAGAACTTGAGCGTTTGGGCGCCGCCGTTTTTTTGGGAACCGCGCTGACGGTGTAGTTGCGGCGGCCGGTGTTGTTTTGGGGTGCGGCGGTTGCGGTTGTCCGGGCGGCGGCATGTCCCCGCAGCATAATTTTCTGCCCGACGGCCAGCGTATAGGGCGGGCTGAGATCGTTGATTTTTTTCAGGGCGGCAACGTCAACGTTGTAACGGCGCGAAATGCTGTAGAGGGTGTCGCCGCGCGCGACCAGATGGTAACTGCTGGCGGGCAGCCGGAGAACCTGACCGACTTTGAGCGTGTAGGGAGGGCGCAAACCGTTGGCATCTATGAGGTCGCGCAACGGGATGTCGTATCGTTTTGAAAGGCTGTAGAGGGTGTCGCCGCGGTTAACGGTAACCGTTTCCGGCGTGCCGAACCACGAGGCGCAGCCGGTCAGCCATAACATTACCGTCCATATCAGAACAACCCGCAAATTGTATAACCTTCTTTGTGTTTTTAAAAACTGAAAGCATTGTAGCGGCAAGATGTTTAATTTTTCCTTTATTCTTAAATAGAACTTGCAATTGAGGACAAAAAAAAGTACATTACCGGGCAGAAACAGGGATGAAAAACAGACGGCGCAGACATGGCGCCGGTGGGAGAATAACAAACAATGGCAAGTCCGGAAATCATTGACGAAAGCGGCGATAAATATAAATACGGTTTTGTCACCGAAATCGAGTCCGAAACTGCTCCGAAGGGGCTTAATCCTGACATTATCCGTCTTATCTCGGCCAAAAAAGGCGAACCGGAGTGGTTGCTCGAAAGGCGTCTGAAAGCCTTTGAATTCTGGCAAACCATGACTGAGCCGACTTGGGCCAAACTGTGCTATGACAAAATCGATTATCAGGACTTGTACTACTATTCGGCCCCCAAACAGAAAGCCGCCCCAAAAAGTTTGGATGAGGTTGATAAGCAATTGCTGGAAACCTATGACAAGCTGGGCATCCCGCTGAAAGAACAGGAAGCGCTGGCCGGCGTGGTAGCGGTAGACGCGGTGTTTGACAGCGTGTCGGTGGCGACCACCTATCGCGCCAAACTGGCGGAAAAGGGGGTTATTTTCTGCTCTATCTCCGAAGCGGTCCGCGAACATCCCGACCTGGTTAAAAAATATCTCGGTTCGGTGGTGCCTTACACCGATAATTTCTTTGCCTGTCTCAATTCGGCGGTGTTTACCGACGGATCGTTTGTGTATATTCCGAAAGGCGTGCGCTGTCCGATGGAACTGTCGACCTATTTCCGTATCAACGCCAAAAATACCGGGCAGTTTGAACGAACCCTGATTGTTGCCGAAGAGGGCAGTTACGTTTCGTATCTGGAAGGCTGTACGGCGCCGCAGCGCGACGAAAACCAGCTTCATGCGGCGATTGTCGAAATCGTGGTGCTGGACAATGCGGAAGTCAAATACTCGACAGTGCAGAACTGGTATCCGGGCGACAAGGACGGCAAGGGAGGCGTTTATAACTTCGTTACCAAACGGGCCGCCTGCCGCGGTGTCAATTCCAAGGTTTCGTGGACGCAGGTGGAAACCGGCTCGGCGGTTACCTGGAAGTATCCGAGCTGCGTTTTGCAGGGCGATAATTCGGTCGGCGAGTTCTATTCGGTGGCATTGACCAACAACCGTCAGCAGGCCGATACCGGAACCAAGATGATCCATATCGGCAAAAATACGGTTTCGAAAATCATTTCCAAGGGGATTTCCGCCGGTTTTTCCAACCAGACTTACCGCGGTTTGGTCCGGGTGGCGCCGTCAGCGGCCAATGCGCGCAATTATTCGCAGTGCGACAGCCTGCTGATCGGTTCGAAATGCGGTTCGCATACCGTGCCCTATATTGAAAACCGCAACAAAACCGCTCTCCTCGAACATGAAGCGACCACTTCCAAAATCAGTGACGAACAGTTGTTTTACTGCCGCAGCCGCGGCATTGCGGAAGAAGATGCGGTCAGCCTGATTGTCAGCGGTTTTTGCAAGGAAGTGATGCAGCAATTGCCGATGGAATTTGCGATTGAAGCGGCGAAATTGATCAATATCAGTTTGGAAGGAAGTGTCGGATAATGATGTTGTTAACTCCGGATCTGCCGCCGCAGCGGCACGATGATAAAAAGCTGGTCTTTCTGGCCGGTCCGATCATGGGGGCCGAAAACTGGCAGCAACGGGCAATTGCCGATTTGGCTGACCTGGATATTTATATTGCCAACCCGCGCCGCGAAAAAAGCGATAATTTTAACTATGACCGTCAGGTGGAATGGGAAACTTTTTACTTAAGCCGCGCCGATGTCGTCATGTTCTGGCTGCCGCTGGAAGCGCAACATGTCGAAGGACGCAGCTATGCCCAGACCAGCCGTTTTGAACTCGGCGAATGGTTGGGGCGCACCGATTTTAACCGCCGTGCCGGCAAAACGGCGGTGGTCGGCATTGAAGACGGTTTTCCGGGCAAAAGCTATATTTGCAAGCGTTGTGAAAACAGTCCGTGCCAAGTGTTTGACAGCTATCGGCAGACAATGGCGGAAGTGCGTCGCCGTTTGGAATGCCGCGGTCGGGTCTTTTTTACCTCCGACACTCATTTCGGTTCCGAACGGACCTTGATATTGTCACGGCGGCCGTTTGCTTCGGTGCGGGATATGGACTGGAGTTTGGTGGCCAACTGGAACCGCGCGGTTGCGCCGGAAGATACGGTATGGCACCTCGGAGATTTCGGCGCGCCGGAATTTGCAATGCATCTCAACGGTCATATTCATCTGGTATTGGGCAATTATGAAAGTGACGAGATCAAACGCAACCCTGCTTATCTGGAAGAATTGAAACGCATTTTTGTCAGCGTTGACCTCAGCCGCGTTATCACGACGTCGGACGGTGAGCCGCTGCATTTGTCGCATAAACCTTCGGGGGCGGATCCGCAAATGTTCAATGCCTTCGGCCATATTCACGGCCGCCAGAAATGCAAACGTTTCGGTTGTGACGTCGGTGTCGATGCCAACCATTTTGCCCCGTTGGCGGAAGAAGATTTGCTGTTTTATAAAAATACCGTTATCGGGCATTATGATGAAGAAGTTTTTTGTTAAAGGAGTTGTCGGATGAAGGAAGAAGACTTATATCGGCGCGCCATCCGGGTTTGGGGCAAAGGGCCGCAAATGCTGCAGGTGGTGGAAGAAATGGCCGAACTGACGAAAGAAATTTTGAAAAACGTCAACCGCGATAAGGACAATCTGGCCGAACTGATTGAAGAGGCGGCCGACGTTGAAATCATGCTCGGCCAGCTGAAATGCTGTTACGGCATCGAACGGCAGGTCGCCGACTATAAAAACGGCAAGCTTAAAGTGATTGAAGGGCGTTTGGACGCGTGGGAACAAAAAACAAAATAACGGCAGGATAAATAAGAAATGAACACACCTTTATTGGAAATAGAAGATTTGCATGCCAAAGTGGCCGGCAAAGAGATTATCAAAGGCTTCAACCTTGTCATCAACGAGGGCGAGGTTCATGCGATTATGGGGCCGAACGGTGCCGGAAAATCGACCTTGTCCTATCTGTTGAGCGGCAAACCGGGCTATGAAATCACTTCCGGCACCGTAAAGTTTCGCGGCCGCGACTTGATGGCGCTGCCGGCCGAAGACCGGGCGCGCGAAGGCGTGTTTCTGATTATGCAGTATCCGGTGGAAATTCCGGGCGTGCCGGTGACCAGCTTTCTCAAACATGCCGTCAACGCCGTGCGCAAATATCACGGCGAGCCGGAATTGGATACGATGGAATTTATCAAAATGGTGCGTGAAGAAGGGCGTAAGCTGGGCATTGATGCCGAGATGCTCAAACGTCCGGTGAACGTCGGTTTTTCCGGCGGTGAAAAAAAACGGCTTGAAACTTTGCAAATGGCGGTCTTAAAGCCGCAGCTGGCGATTTTGGACGAAGCCGATTCGGGGTTGGACATCGATGCTCTGAAAGTGGTGGCCGACGGCGTCAACAGTTTGCGCGACGGCAAGCGTTCGCTGTTGGTGATTACGCACTATCAACGGCTGCTCAATTATATTGTGCCCGACTTTGTTCATGTGTTTGCCGACGGACACATCGTTAAATCGGGCGGCAAAAACCTGGCTCTGGAGCTGGAAGAAAAGGGCTATGCCGAGTTTGTGAAAGAAAAATAAGATGGCGGGACTGATACAGAATATTGAATTGTTCGGCGCCGATTTCCCGCGGCTGGAAGGACTGCGGGAAAAAGGCCGGGCGGCTTTCCGCCTGCCGACCCCGAAAACCGAGGCGTGGAAATATACCCGGCTGCATACGCTGAAAGCCGAAGATTTTGCGGTACCGGCATCCAAATTTATTGCCGAGTTCGAAGACGAAAGCGGCGACGAGGATGCGGCTGAATCTTGTCATTGCGGCAAAGACGGCTGCGACGGACATCATTGCAACGGGCACTGTCACGGCCCCGATTGCCGTCTCGACTTGCCGTTTAACGCCTGGCAACTGCATTTTTACAACGGGCAGTTCGTTCCGATATATCCGGCGCTGCCGCGCGGCGTCGAGGTAATGACGCTGATGGAAGCGCTGCTCAACGGTGAGGAAAATCATCTGCTGGGGAAATACATTGAGTTAAACGATTATCCGTTTGCGGCGTTAAACACCGCTTATCTGGAAGAAGGTTTGTTTATTCGCATCGGCCGGGGAGTCCGGCTTGAGCGGCCGCTGATGCTGATCAACCATACCGATTGCGGCGAAATCAACCAAATGACCCATATGCGCTTTCTGGTAGTGGCCGAAGAGGAAGCGGCGGCAGATCTGTTGGAGTATTATCATTACAGCGGTGAGGCTAAGTCGCGTTATTTCAACAATATCGTCAGCGAAATTTATTTGGGCACGGGGGCGGTGTTGAATCATTGCAAGCTTCAGGACGAGGCTTTTAAGGCGGTGCATATTGCCCTGACGACGGTTCAGGTTCGCGGCGGCGGCGTTTATAACGGTTTTTGTCTGCAAAAGGGCGCCGACCTCGGCCGCAACGAAACCCGGGTACGGCTGGTCGATCGGGAGGCCAAAGCGGAGGTTAACGCGGCTTATGTCATGAACGGCTGGGCAACGCTGGACACCACCACCGATATTGAGCATCTGGCGGAGCGCACTTTTTCTTCCCAGTTGATCAAAGGCGTGGTCGGCGGGGAAGCCAAAGGCGTTTTCCAGGGAAAAATCCGTATTGCGCCCGATGCTCAGGAAACCGAAGGCCGGCAGCTGCATAAGGCGATTTTGCTGAGTGACAACGCCGAAGTCGACGTTAAGCCGGAGTTGGAAATTTATGCAGACAATGTCAAATGTTCGCACGGAGCCGCTTGCGGGGAACTGGATCAGGAACAGTTGTTTTATATGCGTTCGCGCGGGATCGGCGAAGACGAGGCCCGCCGGATTTTGATCGACGCCTATTTGGATGATGTGATCGGGCGGGTACAGAACCCCGAAATCCGCGAGTGGTTTCGCAGCCGGGTTTAAGGAATGTATATGAAGACTTTTATCAGCAATCAGCAAGGCGAAAAAATTGCCGTCAGCGTCGAAGGGTTGGAACACTCGGGCAACCGGCGTTTGGCTTTTGTGCAGCACGGTTTGAGCGGGCACAAGGGACAGGTGATGGTGCGGCGCCCGCTTCAGGCGTTTGTCGACAACGGTTTTGTTGTCGTATCTTTCGATTCGCGGCACTCTTTCGGCGCCAGTGACGGAAGTCTGGAGTTTGCGACGCTGAGTTCGTTTGTCGAAGATCTGAAAACCGTAATCGATTGGGCGGCCCGACAGCCTTTTTATACCGAACCGTTTGCGCTCAGCGGCCATTCGTTGGGCGGCGGCAGCGTTTTGAAATATGCCGAAGATCATCCCGAACGGGTGAGTCTGCTGGTGCCGGTGGCAGCGATGGTCGGCGGAAAATATTTTGTACGTTCGCGCTTGTTAAACGAGCATGACAGTTACCGGCAATGGCAGCGTGAGGGACGAATTTACCGCGAAAACAAAAATCATCCCGAACTCAACGGCTGGTTGTCGTTTGACGTCGTGCGCGACATGCTGCGTTACGACCTGGTGCGTGACGCGTTTTTGATCAAATGTCCGACGCTGGTGGTCACCGGCGATCAGGATCCTTCGTCCACTCTTTATAACAACAACAAATTGTTTGCCGGTTTGCAATGTCCCAAGCAAATGACTATTTTAAAACAATGCGGACACTCGTATGAAAAACGCCATAACGGCAGCGATCTGTACCAAACCGTTCGCGCATGGGTAGAAGAAAATGTATGATGTTTATGAAATAAGAAAAGATTTTCCCGAGCTTTTATTACCGGTTAACGACAAACCCAACACTTTTCTGGATACGGCGGCTTCGGCGCAAAAACCGCAAAAAGTGCTGGATCGAATGACCGATTTTTACCGTACCAGCTATTCCAACGTTCATCGCGGCGCCTATTATTTGTCCGAACAGGCCACCGCCGCTTATGAAAAAGCCCGGGAAACCGTGGCCGCTTTCCTCAATGCCGACAGTCGCGAGATTGTGTTTACGCGTTCGGCAACCGAAGGGATCAATCTGGTTGCCGCCAGTTGGGGGATGAATAATCTTAAGGCCGGAGACGAGATTTTGCTTTCCGAAGCCGAGCATCATGCCAACCTGGTGCCTTGGCAGACAGTCCGCGACCGAACCGGCTGCAGCCTCAGGTTTTTTAAGCTGAACGATGACGGCAGTTATAATCCCGATCATTTTTACAATGCTCTGACGCCGCGGACGCGGCTGGTCGGCGTAGCCGGTATGTCCAACGTGTTGGGCACCGTTTTTCCGGTTAAGCAAATAGCGGCGGCCGCTCATCGCTACGGCGCCCTGTGTTTGGTTGACGCCTGCCAGTCGGTGGTTCATCAGTCGGTGGATGTCCAAGAGATCGATTGCGATTTTTTGGCTTTTTCGGGACACAAAACTTACGGTCCGACCGGCATCGGCGTGTTGTACGGGAAATATGAACTGCTGGCGGCGATGCCGCCTTATCAGACCGGCGGCGACATGGTTAGGAAAGTGACGCTTGAACATACCGATTTTGCCGAACCGCCCGCACGTTTTGAAGCCGGCACGCCGGCGATTGCCGAAGCGGTGGGGCTTGGCGAAGCTTTGAACTATATGAAGCGTCTGGGGTTGGAGAATATTGCCGCTCACGAAAAAGAACTGCTGAAATATGCCGATGCGCGGTTGGCTGAAATTCCCGAACTGAAAATTATCGGCACCGCACCGGAAAAAGGGGCGGTGATCGCTTTTGCTCTCGGAGACATTCATCCTCAGGATGTGGCTTTTGTTTTGGACAAGGAAGGCGTTGCGATCCGGACCGGACATCATTGTGCCGAACCGATTGTTACCCGGATGGGGTATACTTCGCTGGCGCGGGCTTCGTTCGGACTGTATACCACCCGTGAAGACGTTGACCGCTTTGTGGCGGCCCTCAACAAAGCCAAGAGTTTTTTTTAGGAAAGGAAAGACGTAAAATGAGCGAAGACAAACCGGAGTTGTTGGGCGAAGATCAGGAAGCGCAGCTTTTGCAGGCGCTGGCAGCGCAGGCGCCGGCCGAAGAATATGTGGCGACGGCCGGGGAACCGTTGCCCGAAGGTGCTTTGACGGCATCCGGCGACGATATCGTCAATGCTCTGAAAAATGTCAGTGATCCCGAAATTCCGATCAATATTTATGATATGGGCTTTATTTATGACATTCGCCGTTTAAATAACGGCAACGTCGAAATAGACATGACACTGACCGCGCCGACCTGTCCGGTTGCGGGTATTTTACCGCAGCAGGCGGCGGATGCGGTGGCCGCCCTGTGCGGGGTCGGTCAGGTAACTGTCAAGGTGGTTTGGGAACCGGCCTGGACCCCGGAGCGGATGACGGAAGACGGCAAAGCGGTTCTGGAGCTGTTTTAGCGCCGGAGACGAATTTTGCCTGGCCAAGGGAGGCCCTCATTTGGAAATCGGCGTCATATAAAGATTGACCTCTTCATCCAACAAATACACTCTGTCGGTGAGCAGATCGATAAGCAAATGACCGAGATAATTCCACAAACTGACAGCACGGCCGAGAGGTTGTCGGATCGGTACATAGCCTTCTTTAGAAGCTTCAATGATATATTCCTCCGAAGAGACGCTGCCGCTGCGAAATATCCCGAGAGGCAGAACCGTCGGTGTCTGCCCCTCGCAGACTAGACGGCCGCGACGGTTAAAAACCCGGATATCCGCTTTTTCAACATTCGACTGAACCGGAATGTTTTGAACGTCGTCATGCATAATTGTTGTGCAGGACGAGAGCAGAATACAAATTACACCGCCGCAGATCAGAATTGATATTTTATTCATTTTCGAACTTTCCTTTTGTTTTTTAAGTTAAAACAAAACCCGCCGAAAAGTCAGGCGGGCGGATGTTCGAAAAACACTATTCTTCTGAAATGGCTCGGCTTATTGAGCACATAGCCGTATTTAGCCGACATCCGCCCCGAGGCAAGAAGTCGGCACATTTTTTCAAGTCGCATGCCACGACTAGAAGAATAAAGGGTTTTCGACGCCCTGAATATGACAATGCATATCCGTGTCACAAATTAGCGGTTAAAAGGAGAAATGTAAAGCAGATTTTAAGCACGGCGTTTTTTGTGCCCGACCGCACTCATTACACAGAAAGTATTTGCCAAATTTGTCTAACTTTGTTATCATAAGTTTCACTGAAATTTATTATGCCTATTATCTTAATCTGAAAATAAACACATAAATGAAAAGAATATGATGACATCGATTTTTTTGATATTGGCAGGTTTTGTTCTGTTGATATCCGGCGCCGACATTATTGTCAAAGGTTCGGTTGCCATGGCGAACAAGTTGAGGATTCCGCCATTGATCGTCGGTTTGACGGTTGTTGCTTTCGGAACCTCGGCGCCCGAATTTGTCGTCAGCATCACGTCGGCCCTGCAAGGCGCGGAAGGTTTGGTGCTGGGTAATGTCGTGGGATCGAACATCGCCAACATTCTGCTTATTTTGGGCGGAACGGCGGTTATTTTTCCGATTGCAGTCAAGCGTCGGGCGTTTTTTCGCGATTATGGCTTTTTGTTGACGGTAACGATCACTTTTATTGCCTTTGCTCTGACCGGTGTCTTTGTACGCTGGATGGGACTTGTCATGCTGTTGATGTTGGCAGCGTTTATCGTTTTCAACTATCGCAGTTCCAAAAGTGACCGCGAAGCACCGGGTGCAGAGAGCCAAAGCCCGTGGGCAGCCAAAAGCTGGTGGTTTGTTTCATCGGCGACTGTTTTGGGATTGGGCGGCATTGTTTACGGTGCCGATCTGCTGGTTGACGGGGCGGTTCGCATTGCACAGGCGTTCGGCGTTTCGGAAGAAATCATCGGGTTGACGATCATTGCTTTCGGCACCTCGCTGCCTGAGCTGGCAACCTCCGGAATGGCGGCGTTTCGCAAACAAAGCGATCTTGCGATAGGCAATGTCCTCGGTTCCAACATCTGGAATATCGTGTTTATCATGGGTGCAGCCGCAACCATTACCGACGTTGAGGTTCCGCAGCAGTTTGTCCGCTATGACATGTGGGTGATGCTCGCGGCTACCGTGGTGTTGCTGCCGTTGGTTTACCGCCGCAACAAAATAACCCGGACCGCCGGCGTTTTGTTTGTTGCCGTGTACATCGCTTATCTGGCGTCGCAGATTTTGATTTCGCGCGGAATTTGGTAAACAGGATGTATGTGTGAAAAAGAGCCGGTATAAAACCGGCTCTTTTTGTTTTGGTGATTTTGGGGCAGCGAACGGATAAAGAGAACTCATATTTTGCCGGCAATAAAGGCATCGATATATTTCTTTTCAATTTCCAGCAATTGCTCAACCGAGTCGAGTTCGACATATTCGCGGTCGCCGTGAGCGTTCTCGCCGTTGACGCTGTGCATGACGATCACCGAACGATCGGAAAACATCCGGGCGTCGGTGCCGCCGCACATTTGTGAAATTTTAAGCGGACGGCCGACGGTTTGGGCGGCAATTTCCCTGTAGGCGGCAATTTCCGGACAATCGGCGTTCATATACACGCCGCGGCTGCATAACAGAATTTCGTACTTGCAACCAAATTGCCGGGTGGTTTCCCGGAGTTTTTGTTCCAGCTGCGGCAGAGATATTTTTTCGGTAAGCCTGAAGTTGACCAGCGCTTCCGCTTGTGCCGGTACCATATTGTATGTTGTCGGCGAATTGAAGGCGGTAACCACCATCGTGTCCACCCAAATGCTTTCGGGACGGGTTTGTCCTTTTTCAAACCGGGTAAAGTTTTTTTCCAACTCGGCCAGACAGTCGGTCAGGCGGGTGACGGCGTTAATGCCGTCCCAGGGGCGGGAACTGTGGGCGTTTTCGCCGACGGCGCTTATTTTGACCGTCACCGGGTGCTTGGCTTTGTCGCACAGCGTGTCAAGGCTGCCGGCGTCGGTATCAAAGACGATTCGCGCTTCAATCGGCTGTTTTTTAACCAACGCCTTAATGCCGTTGCTGGAAGTTTCTTCATCGGTGGTGATCAGGACGCCGAAGCGGATGTTCTTGTCCATTGCATAAGCCAGTGCGGCCAGATTGACGGCAACCGACGATTTCATGTCGAGCGCGCCGCGTGCATACAGACGGCCGTTTTCCGTTCTGGGTACAAAAAGATTTTGAGTTGCCGGGACAACATCCAAATGTCCCACCGTCAGAATATCAAACTGCTCGCCCGGACAGTTGGCAAGCAACAGAACAGGATCGGCGCCTTCAAAGTTAAATTCGCGGATGAGCGCTCCCTGCGGTGCCAGCTCGTTTTTAACCAGATCGACAATCCGGCGGATCTGGGTACAGTCTCCCGAAATGCTGGGAATTTGGACCAGCCTGAGGATATTGTCAACGAGAGGCTTCATGGTTTCTTTGGTCAAATACGGTTACGAAAGTTTGTTTCATTTGCCGTCGCAATCGCAGGTGTTCCAACGCGTTGTCAATTCCGGTATGGGCGATGTGAACGTCGCTGATGCAAAAAACGGTGTGGCCGTCTTCTTTTTTCAGGATATGGTCAAAGTCTTTGGTTTGGGCAAAAGGGGCAAAGCCGAGTTTTTGGTAAAAGTTTTTGGCGTTGGTGTTGTTGGCATTGTATTCGATAATCAGATTTTGATAGCCCAGTTTTTTCAATTCGGGAACCGTTTGTTCAAACAGAAGGGTACCCAAACCGTGATGTTGCACTTGCGGATCGAGGTAAATCTGATTGACAATCAGAGTTTTGTCGTTTAATTCGACTTCGCGGTCAAAACGGATTTTGCGGCACCAGGCAAATTCAAAACCGTCAAGATAGCCTTTTTCCACTTCCTGAGCCTGCCGGTCTTCGGGGCGGGTATAATATTCGGGGATTGCCGAATAGCGGATAAAGCCGCGCGGCACGTCATTAACCTGCAGCACCGCCACCAGCGACTGTTGATCTTCGGCCATTTTCCACAGTTTTTTGATGAAATAGCCCCGGGTATAGAGAGCCATTTCCTGCTCGGACTTGTAGTCGGCGGACAGTTTGTTGTAAGAACGCTGATAGGCTTCGGCCAGAGGCAAAATCATGCTCAGGCGTTTTTCGAGGCTGCGGATTGATATTTTCATCGGAAACCTTTGGGTTGACGGGTTAAAATTTTGCAAAAATTATATATGATTCTATGGGTGAGTCAAATACTAATTAAAAAAAGATAGACCTTTAACCCGATTAATGATACAAAACGAAAGAGAAGAGGACAGATCATGGATATTAATGAATTAAGTGAAAATTTTGAACTGTTGGACGATTGGGAAGACAAGTACCGTTATCTGATCGATCTCGGCGAAAAGCTGCCGCCGCTGGAAGAAAAATACAAGACCGATGATTGGAAAGTCAGCGGCTGCCAGTCGCAAGTGTGGTTGGTCCCCGAATTTTCGGAAGCCGGCGGCGAACGGCAGCTTGCGTTTCGCGGCGACAGCGATGCCGCGATTGTGCGCGGGTTGATAGCGGTGGTGCTGACGATGTTCAATCGCCAAACCGCTGCCCGTATCCGCGACTTTGACGCTTTTGCGGCGCTTTCGCGGCTCGGTTTGCAGGAGCATCTTTCGCCCAGCCGCCGCAACGGACTGACCGCAATGATTGAAAAAATCCGGTTATATGCGGCTGAGCCGTAACCGTAACGATAGGGACTGCCGCATGAATATTCACGAGTATCAGGCCAAACAAATCTTGAACCGCAACGGTATCAAAATCCCAAAGGGAAAAATTGCCTATACCGCCGAAGAAGCGCGTCGAGCCGCCAAAGCGGTAACCGCCAAAGGCCCGTGGGTGCTCAAAGCGCAAATCCAGTCCGGCGCCCGCAATTCCGGTCGTTTTTTGGAACCCCGTGCCGGAACGCGCGGCGGCATCCGTCTGGTGCACAGTCTCAAAGATCTGTCGGTCGAAGCTGAAGCCATGCTCGGTTCGACGTTGGTTACCAAACAAACCGGTGCCAAAGGAAAACTGGTCAGTCGCGTTTATGTGGAAGCTTATAACAAAGTGGGGTTTACTTTTTACGCCGGCATGGCGATCGATCGTACGCTGCCGGCGGTGACGTTGTTGCTGGCCAACACCCGTGACGATGACATCAATACGATTGCCGAATCCGATCCCAACCGCATTTTTCGCCTGCCGCTGGATTTGGTAACCGGTCCCACCCATGCCCAAACCGGCCGCGCCGCCGGATTTTTAAAGTTGCAGCCGCGCAGTTATGACAGTTTTTATCTTTTTTTGCGCGGCATGTTTAAGGCATTTATGGCCAACGATGCCCTGATGATCGAAATCAACCCGGCAGGGGTGATGAAAAACGGCGATATCATGGCGTTGGATGCCAAAATCACCCTCGATGACAAAGCCTTGTTCCGCCATCCGGAAAATCAGCGCCTGAAAGACGATTATGAAACCGGTGCCCGGGAACTGAAAGCCTCAAAGTACGGTTTTACCTATCACGAATTTGATGGCAGCATCGGCTGTATCGTCAACGGCGAAGGACTGGCAATGGCGATCTCCGATCTGGTCAGAAGCCGCGGCAGCGGCGTTGCCTGTTGGCTTAATGTCAAAGGCGGCGTTGATCGCGATAAAATTGCCGCCGGTATCAAAATCATTGCCACCAACCCGCGGGTCGAAGGGATCGTTATCAATATTCTGGGCGGTTTTGTACGCTGTGATCTGATTGCCGACGGCATTATTGACGCGGCGGCGGAGGTCGGAATGAATATTCCGTTGGTGATTCGTTTTGAGGGAACCAACCGCGACGAGGCGGAAAATATTCTTAAACGTTCGGGGCTGCCGTTGGTTCTCGCCCACAATATGGAAGATGCGGTAGATCGGATTTTGCAAGCGGTACGGGAGAACGAGTGATGTCAATATTAGCCGGACGAAATACCAAAGTGCTGGTGCAGGGGATGACCGGAACCCAGGCATCGTTTCATACCAAACGGTCTCTGGATTACGGTACCGACATCGTTGCCGGGGTAACGCCCGGAAAGGGCGGAACCACCCATTTGGGACTGCCGGTCTTCAATACCGTCAAAGAAGCCAAAGCCGCCACCGGCGCCACCGCTTCGCTGATGTTTGTGCCGGCGCGGGCGGTAAAGGCCGCGATTGCCGAAGCGGCGGAAGCGGAACTGGAGCTGGTGGTTTGCATTTCTGACAATATTCCGATTCGCGATATGCTGGAAGTGCGCAATATTCTCAAAAACAGTTCCACCCGTTTGATCGGACCCAACACGCCGGGGCTGATTACGCCCGGTGAAGCCCGCCTGGGCATCTTTCCCGAAAATATTCATATTCCGGGGCAGATCGGCATTGTTTCGCGTTCTTCAACCCTAACTTACGAGGCGGTGTTGGAAACCCGCCGTGCCGGTCTGGGACAGTCAACCGTCGTCGGACTGGGAGACGATACGGTGATCGGGATTGATTTTGTGGATGTGTTGTCCCGTTTTATGGAAGATGACAATACGCGGGCGATTGTAATGATCGGACAGCTCGGCGGCACTTTTGAAGAACAGGGAGCCGAGTGGTACCGTTCCTGTGCGCGCAAAAAACCGGTAATCGGATTTGTGGCCGGCAATTCTCAGGCTTTCGGCGCTACGGTCGGCTATGCCGGTGACATTATCACCCGCGGCAAAATCACCGCCGAGGATAAAAAACAGGCGATGGTTTCCTCGGGAATGGTGGTGGTGGAGCAGATTAACCGGATTCATGAGGAACTGCAAAAACTGCGGCTGTAGACGATGTTTGCAAAATTTTTAAAGGTTGTTCTCGAAAGTGTTCTGCCGCGCCGTTGTCGTAAATGCGGACAGATACTGACCGCCGAGGGTGAGTTGTGCGAAAAATGCCTGCAGGAACTGAACTTCATTTATCCGCCGTATTGCCGCAAGTGCGGCCATCCTTTGAACGAAAGCGAAATGCGTGGAAAAATGCTTTGTGCCGCTTGTCTGAAAAAGCGGCGTTCTCCGTTTCGTCTCAGCCGTTCGGCGCTGTATTATGACGATGCTTCCAAGAATCTGATTCTGGCTTTCAAATTTATGGATAAAACCGAAAATGCCCGCTTGTTGGCGGCAATGATGAAAGTGGCCGGCGAAGACATTTTTGCGGCCGGAGTCGATCTCATTGTTCCGGTTCCGCTTCATTATACCCGGCTGGTCAAAAGACGCTACAATCAGTCGGCGTTGATGGCTTATGAACTGGGACGTTACACTTCCCTCCCGGTTGATTGTTTTTCTTTGGTTCGTCATAAAAAGACCCGGCCTCAGGTAGAGTTTTCGGGAGCCGAACGAGTAAAAAACGTTAAAAACGCCTTTTCGGTAGATGCACCGGAAAAAGTCAAAGGCAAACGGATTGTGCTGATTGACGATGTACTCACAACCGGTTCAACGCTTCGGGAATGTGCGTTTGCTTTGAAAAAAGCCGGCGCCCGCTCGGTTGACACTTTGACGGTGGCGCGGGTATGCTGAGGTAATTTTTAGGCAAAGAACAGTTGCTGTTTTTTGCTGTTTGGCCGTCTCGTCCATGCAAAAATACGTACGTTAAAATGCGGCAAAAATCAAGCCCTAAAACCTCCGGAATTCGGCAAAAAGTCGCGCCGCATTTTAACGTACATTAAAATGCGACAGTAACTAACCGGAAAAAATCATGCAAATACCGAAGATTATCCACTATTTTTATGATGACGTCAATCCATGGACCAAAGGGAAAAATCCGCAGTTCCGAATGTGTTTATATTCTTGGAAAAAAGCCTGTCCCGATTATGCGCTGATGCTGTGGCATGAGAAAAGTCCCGAGTTTGGTCAGATTTTGCAACAGTCGTTATTTGTCCGTAAAGCATATGAACTTAAGTTATGGGCGTTTGTTTCCGATTATGTCCGTTTGTATGTCCTTAACAAATACGGGGGCATTTATGTGGATACGGATGTTCAGTTGCTGCAAAACTTTGACAAGTTTCTGGATGACGGTTTTTTTGTCAGTATTGAAAGCGATATCCACCGACAGGAAAACGTCCCCGAGCCTGCCGTGATGGGAAGCACGCCCGGTCATCCGCTGATTGCCGAGACCATGAAGCTCTATCAGTCGGAACAGGTATTTGAAATCAAAAAGCCGATGATTCCGCTGGTGATGAAAAAGGTGCTTGCCGAAATGAGCGGTTTTGCCCGGGTGCCGTACGATTCTTCTCAACTTGCTTTGCGGTCGGAGGGCTATTATCTCAATAACCGGCGCATTGACGACTATGAAGTTTACCTCGGTCAACAATGTTATCGCGATGCCCGACGGCAAATTTCGGTTTATCCCTGCCGCTATTTTTGTCCTTCTTGGTGTGTTTTCGGCGAAAAAGCCGTGACGGCGGAAACGGTGGCTATTCATTGGAATCAAAGCTCATGGTGGCAGGCCGATGCTTTCGCCCGGCTTCACAACAGTATTCTTCCGCCGCCGCCTCCCCCGGCGCCGGTTCTGCCCTCGATGCCGCCGCGGCGGTATTTGTCATATGGTTTGTTCAAGCTGCCGTTGTTGAAAATTTGTCACATGCCGCCCGAAACCAAGGTTTCCTGCCTGGGGTTGTTGACTGTTCGCAAATCGCCCCGTTATTTTAAATTATCGTTGGTGGGCGGACTGACGTTGTTCAAAATCGTGAGGAGAGACTGATGCCGGAGATTTCTGTGATTGTGCCGGTTTATAACACCGCCGGTTATTTGCCGCAGTGTTTGGACAGTATTTTGGGGCAGACCTTTCAAGATTTGGAAGTTATCTGTGTTGACGACGGTTCGACCGATGACAGCGCGCAGGTTCTCGGTCGTTATGCGGCTGCCGATTGCCGGGTCAAAGTCTTTTCACAGTCCAACGCCAAACAGGGCGCGGCCCGCAACCGGGGACTGGCGCAGGCTTCGGGACGTTATATTATGTTTGTCGATTCGGACGACTGGTTGGATGATGATGCCTTGCAACTTCTGTATGACAAAGCGGTGGCGGATGATGCCGATATTGTGCTGACCGGGACCCGTTTGTATGACCGCGACGGAAAGGCAATGCAGCGTGACTATTGCAACTATGAGGGGTGGAACGGCTGGCGCGACGGTATTCCGGAAAAATATTTCTGCGCGGCGATGGCACCGGTCTGCTGCCGTTTGCATAAAAGCCGTTTCATCAGGGATAATCGATTGAAATTTATTGAGAAAAGCTTTTACGAAGACAACTCGTGGGGCTGTCTGGTCGGGCTGGCGGCGCGGCGGGTGTCGTTTGTCCGCAATGTGTATTGTTACCGTCAGCACCCGGCCAGCACCACCGGGATCAAAGACGCCAAAGTTTTTGACTGGGTAAAGGATCTGGCCTATTTCAACCGTTTTGTCCGCCGGCATAAAATCAGTTCGCCGCTGACAAAAAGCGTTTATTTCTGGTATCTGCGCAATTTCCGCTATTATTTCGGCCTGCTTGACCATGCGACGCAAAAAATGTTTTATCGGCGCATTGTTGCCCGTTTGTCGGAACTTAAACTTCGGAAGGAAGATTTTGCCGGCGGAGAGACGGTGACTCCGGGTGAGCAAAAGGATCTGTATCGGTTTTGGTGCTACCTGAAACAAAAAGATTTTCATCGCCGGCGGACGGTCAGCATTTATTGTTGCGGAATTTTGCTTTATCGGATTTATACGATGCCCGATAACAGCAAATCCGAACATTTTTTATTTGGCTTAATTCCGTTTTTGACTTTCAGAGCTAAAACCAAACCCGGAAAAACGTTGCCGGTTTAGCTTTTGTTTTCGCCGTGCCGACGGCTCATAATTTTCTTAGCCGGAACCTCAATGAGATGATAACCGGCGATGCCGGCGCTTAAAGCGATTACCAGCGTCAAAGTGATATTTAACAGCGGATGCTCCACAATGGTTTCGCTTTTCCATAAAGTCCGGTTGCATATATAAAAGGCAATTACCTGCATTACATATATGGCATAGGCGTATTTGCCGAGTTTTTGAGAAAAATCGTTTTCCAGCAAACGGGAAACAATCCCCAGGCGAAGACAGAAGCTCAGCACCAACCAGGCAAAAACCGGAATGAAAACAAATTTGTCATGGTAAGAGATATGACGGAAAACGGTGTTGACAAGAACAAACAGGAGACAACCGGCCTCAAGAAGCGAAAACACAACGAAAGCCTTTCGGTTTGCCGCCGGGTTGCGCGTGCTCAAAATATGATAAAGCCGGAACAGAAAGCAGCCCAAGCCAACGCCGGCCAATGCCCGCAGAATGCCGAGACTGAAGATGCCGCCGATTACCGGACCGCCGGCACCGCTCAAAGCGCCGTGATTGTGGTTGATTACCGCTGCATAAGAGAAAAAAACAATCAGGGCCATCCACAGGTCGGTCTTTTGCCGATCAAAATTTTTCAGCAGGTAATAATAAAAAAGCAAAACCCAAAACAGGGCGGAAACGAACCACATCAACACCGATAATCTGTAATTGAGAACCAGGCCGGTGCTTTGGAGAAAAAAGAGGTTTAGAAAAGCGGTATAAGTGATTTCAAAATTTTGATAGGCTGCGATGTCAAACAACCATATGAACGCGGCCAGCGGCCACATGCGAATAATCTTGCCGAGGGCAAAATCGCTCCACGCGGGGGAGGTATCGCGCTGACAACCGCGGCCGAGAAAAAAGCCCGATAAAATAAAGAACATTTCAACCACCAGATATCCGTCTCGGACAGCAGTTCCCATCGTTTGATAAAAAGGAACGCCGAAAGTGTTGTCAATACAGGAATATAGATGAAAATGAACGATGATCAGGGAAAAAATAAAGCGCAGGAATTCGATGTTTTTAAATTTAGCCATAGTCAGTTTCCGGTAATTATTTAAAAGGATCTTTTTTTTGATACGGGCAAATATTATAGCCGCAAGCTCTTTATTGCAAGAAGTTTATAAAATTATCAATAAGTTATCATAGAAAGACAAAAGGGAAAAAGTGTATCAAAAAAAGGATCCTTTTTTTGCGGCATGACAAAAGCGTCGCAAAAAGGGAACCTTCTAAGATTTTTTTTCCGACTGTTCAGTTTAAAAAACAGCCTCTCCGTTCAGAGAAGCTGTTTGATACAAACAAGTTTCGGGCAATATTTCAGCGCAGTTCGAAAAAGCTCTTGTCTACGCCGCAGACCGGGCAAGCCCAGTCGTCCGGCAGTTCTTCAAACGGGATGTCGCCGTCATAAACGTATCCGCAAACGACGCAAACCCATTGTTTTTCGTTGTCAGCCATTTTTTTTCTCCTTTGCTTTTAAGATGTTGGGTAAAAACTTCAAAACTTCGTTTTTAAACGAAGTACGATAATCGGAATAGGTCAACGGCTGCCCCTCGGCGATATCCCGGCAGTCGATGACTTCGGCGGTAAAGAGGGTATTGCTTTCAAAAACTTGCTTATCGAGTACCCGACAGCTCATGACGGCGATACAATTTTGCAGATAAGGCAGCGCGTTTTCCATAAAATGCGGAACATTGTCCCATTTGTCGGTATCGCGACTGCTCTGAAAACCGAAGTTGGCCACCACAAAAGGGTCAACGTCCCGGCTGAGGACCGAAAGACTGAAACGGCCGCTTTTTTCAATGCAGTTTTTGGTATAGCTGCCGTTATGGCACGAAAGGGCAATCACCGGCGGCTTGTTGGCCGCCTGCATTACCGCATCGACCACACTGCCGACCGGACGCCCGTGATCGTCGGCTCCGAGAACATATACGCCGTGGGTCAATTTATATAAAGCATCGGCATTCATCACTAAAGTTTCTCCTTATTCAGATAATATAAACTTGTCTTGCGCCGATACAAGAGGCGTTTAGTAATGCGGCGGCGGCGTTTCTTCGCTTTGCGGACGAACGGTGTCGTTCTTGATCATTTCCGCCAGACAGCGGTTTTGTTTAATCAGCCGGTCAATCAGTTTTCCCTGCTCAATCACCGCCTGATTAAGTTCTTCGACTGTTTTTTCCTGGATGGCAATCGCGGTTTCGATGTCAATCAGCCGTTCTTCCAAAATTTTGTCTTCCATAATTTTCCGTTCTGTTCTAAATTGAAGTCCTGTTTTAAACATAGATTTGGAAAGCGCCGATGTCAATTTTAATTAAAAACATTTTTCATCAGGACCGCCGGGTGGATATTTTGATTTGCGGCAACCGTTTTTGCAAAATCGCGCCGCAGCTTGATGATGCCGCCGATTTGGTTATTGACGGCAGCGACAAAGCGGTGGTGCCTCCTTTTTACAATACCCACAATCATGCCGCAATGTCGATTCTGCGCGGTTACGGCGACGATAAGCCGCTGTTTGAGTGGTTGCAGGAAGATATCTGGCCGGTGGAAGACAAATTGACGGCCGAAGACATCTATACCGCCAGCCGGCTGGCGGTGCTGGAAATGATTCGTTCCGGAACCGTCTTTTTTGCCGATATGTATTTTCACGGCGAGGCGACGATGCGGGCGGTTAAGGAAATGGGGGTTCGCGCGGCCGTATCACTGGTGGAGATGGACCTGTTCGACTCCAAGGCGACCGCGGCCAAAAAAGCGGCAACCGAACAGTTTCTGGCGGCGCCCAACCCCTGTCCGGAACGGATTATCAAAGGTCTTTCCTGTCACGCGGTTTACACGGTTTCTGCCGAACTGCTGAAATTTGCCGCCGAAACCGCCGAGCGCCATTGCTTGTCAATGCAGATTCATTTGAGCGAAACCGCGCGCGAAAATGCCGATTGCCGCGCTCAATACGGCTGGTCGCCAACCGAGCGCCTCGATTCCTTCGGCCTGCTGACGCCGCGTACCGTACTGGCGCATGCGGTTCACTTAGACGAAAACGATATCGAAATCATCAAACGCCGCGGCAGTTTCCTGTCTCATAACCCGGTTTCCAACCTCAAGCTCAATTCGGGGCTGTTTTGTTTTGAAAAACTTTATCGCGAACTGCCGGGAAAAGTAACCATCGGTACCGACGGCGCCGCGTCCAACAATAATCTCAACATGATGGAGAGCGTCAAAATAGCCTCTCTGGTTGCCAAATGTCAGGCCGATTCCGCCGTTGCCGGCAAGGCGGCCGACGTCTTTCGGGCGGCAACCGTTTCGGGGGCGTCGGCCTTCGGGCTGGATGCCGGCGAAATCCGGGTCGGGGCGCTGGCCGACTGCCTGCTGGTCGATCTCAACAATCCGTTTATGGTTCCGGCTTATAATCTGGTTTCCAACCTGGTCTACGCCGCCGACAGTTCCTGTATTTGCGACGTCATTTGCGACGGTCGGCTGATCATGCGGGAACGGCGGGTGGAAGACGAAGCGGAAATTATTTGCGAAGCCAAAAAGCTGGCCGATAAAATAAGAAGTTTAAAATAATTTTCTTTCCGATACTTGAAAAAGGCATTTTGGCGAATAAATACACTGGGTCTGAGACGAATTGTTGTCAGATAAGGTTTAATTTCGTAAAAGGGAACTAAAATGCTAAACGGAACAGTAAAATGGTTTAATAACAAAAAAGGTTATGGATTTATCAAAACACCGGAGAACGAAAAAGATATTTTTGTTCATATTACCGCCATCCAAAAATCGGGGCTGGACAAAATCACCGAAGGACAGGAACTGTCTTTTGACATCGTGCCTGACCGTTCCGGCCGTCCGGAAGCGCATAATCTGAGCGTTTTGAAAAATTAATTACAGTTGATTAATTTTCCTTTTTAATTTAAAAGCACTAAACATTGTTGCGGCCTTTTTGAGGATAAACAAAATGTTTAGTGTTTTTTTATTGGCGCTGGCGCTGTCCGCAGATGCTTTTGCGGTTGCTTTTTCATACGGTTTGGTGATCCGCCGCAATGCGGCGGCATCGGCTTTCAAGCTGGCGGCGGCAACCGCGGTCGGACAGTTTGTGATGCCGTTGATCGGCTGGCTGGCCACCGGATCCGTCCACCGGTATGTCGAGGCCTTTGATCATTGGATTGCCTTTACGGTTTTTCTGCTGCTGGGACTGAACGTGCTTATTGATGCCCGGCGCGGCAACAAAGAAGAAAAAGCTCCGTGCGTCTTGTCTTTGCGGCTTTTGTTCTGTGTCGGCATCGCAACCAGCATTGATGCGTGCGTCGCGGGAATCAGCCTTTATTTTATGAATGTCGGTATTTTGACGGCGGCTTTGATGATCGGCATCGTTTGTTTCGTTTGCACGTTGGCGGGTTTTTATGTCAGTTGCGTTTTTCACCGGCTGCCGACCTGCGCCTTGCAGATTGCGGCGGGTGTGGTGCTGATTTTGCTCGGTGTGAAAATACTGTATGAGCATCTGTCGTCAATTGACGTATCAGCGGTTGCTTTTTAAACCAAAAACAAGTATAATAAGAAAAATTAATTTTGCGCGGGGGTATTATGAAACATTTGTTGAGCCTGCTTTCCGTCTTGGTCATTGCCGCCTTTCCGGCAAAGGCCGAAACCGTGGTCACGACAACCACGGTGACGACGACGACGTCAACCGGCTCGTCTGCTCAGGGGCCGTCGGTGGTGACGGTCGATCCCGGAAACAACGGTGCGCGGCAGGTCGTGGTCGTCAACGGCGAGAGTGATCTTTATCATCGCCGGCCGCACATGGCGCGGATTGATAACGGTGCTCTTTTGACCATCGGTGCCGGTGCACTTTTGTGGAACGGCGGCTATCAATACGGACGGCATCGATACCGGCACCGGCCCCGCCGTTATCACTATCACCGCTGGTAAATGAAAAAACAGCCCTGTCAAACGGCAGGGCTGTTTTGTATGGGAACCGTTTATCGATGCAGACTGATGCTGCCGTCGGCAATTTCGGCGGTTCCGCCGACCGGGATGGTTAAAAGCGGCGTCGAATGGCCGAAGTCCAGGTTGGCAATAACCGGTTTATCTTTCAGATAAGGGCGCAGACGTTCAACCATAAATTCCAGTTGTTCGCGAGTGACTTGCGAATTTTTCTGGAAGCGGCCGATTAAAAGCGCTTTGACGTTTTCAAAATCGGGCTGCTGCATCAGAGCCTGCAAATTGCGGGTAAAGTCGGCGATGTTCACACTGCCGGTGTCCTCAATGAAGAGAACGGTGTCTGCTTCGAAAGGCGGTCGGTAAGGGGTGCCGAGCAACAGGTTGAAAGTTCCGAGGTTGCCGCCCAGCAAGGTGCCGCGGGCCTGACCTTCCTGCAGGAACCACCACCCCGGATTATCGATAAAGCAGCGGTTTTCCTGATCCAAAAACCACAGGTCGTCGCTCCATTGTTCCGAAGAGCGGATGGTGTGGCTGCCGTCCTCAAACAGCATTTTTTGCATATTGTCAATCGTATATTCAATTCCTTTGAGCATCCCGAGCGAACTGAAATGCGGTCCGGAAAACGTAACCAGTCCGGTTTGAGCATACACGGCGTTTAACAGGGCGGTGATATCGGAAAATCCGCACAATATTTTCGGATTTGCCGCAATCAGCCGATAATCGAGATAATCCAACAGCTGGTTGGAATTGTTGCCGCCGATCATGGTAAAAACGGCTTTGACGTTTGGATCGGCAAACGCCCGGTGCAGATCTTCGACGCGTTTTTCAACCGTGGTCGAACCGTCGGCATCCCAGTTTTCGTCGACAGTGTTGGCGCCGTAACTGACTTTCAGTCCCATTTTTTCAAAGCGCTGCCGCGCCAGTTCCCGACAAGCGGGAGAGATGATTTTGACGCCGGACGCCGGAGCCGTGATTCGGATTTCGTCCCCCGGACGCAGAAGTTGCGGGATAAGTTTTTTCATTGTTTTTTTGCTCCTTTTTGATGCAAATGCCGATTTTAAATATAGCGCAAAACCGCTGCTTGTCCAGCGGATTGTTAATCGACAAAAAAATGAATTATGTGACAAAACGCAGTTGACTAAATGGAAAGCATATAGTACGATAAAACCAATTAAGGCTTTACTTTTTTTCGGAGAATAATTATGGCGGACACAAAGAATTTTAGCAGTGCCTTGGAAGAAATGAAGCAAAAGGCACCCGAAATTTATGAATATTTTATCAGATGGTACGGTCCGGGTGATTTGCAGGCTCTGAGCAGCAACGAAGCGGTGTTTAACGATTTTGCCGCGCAGTTTAATGCCGAAGTGGAAAAACGGGAAAAGGCGGAACAGATTTTGGACAATGTCGTCAATGATGATCTGGCGGCAGCAGGTGCGGCGGCGGAAGGACCGGAAGAAGATGCGGCTGATGCAGCCGACGGAGAAGAACTGGAAGAACACCCCCGTGACCCAGGTATGGACGTCGGCGTGGTTCCGCTCGAAACCGAGTCGATGTTAAGCGATCCTTTTCACTGGGAAGATTTTTATGCGCCGGCGCCGGAAGTCGAAACGGCCCGTTTTAATGAGGCTTATGAGCTGCTCAACAGCGAAGCCGGCCGCAATCTGCAGCAACAGGAAGTTTGGAAAAATAACAATATCCGCATTGACGGCAGTGACGACAAGTCGTTGGAAGAAGCGCTTAATCTGAGCGCCTGCCGCCGCTTGGCTTCCTCCGATCAGGAAATCAGCCTTGATACTCTGAACGCCGCACGACAGGAAGAAAGAGCGCGGATTGAGGTTGAATACTATAACAACCTTTATGCGGTTGCTCTCGGCGACAAATACAACAATATTAAAGGCGAAACCCATCTTGAACGGATTTTGAAAATCGACCAGGCGGTCCGCGCCGGCAAGACCGAAAAAGAAATTTTCAAAATGCTGGCGATCAATCCGAACGACGGCGCCAAAAAGATGGCACTTGCCACCACCACCCAAGCCAACGTTAAACCGATTACCGACTTTATGGAAAAGCGCAGCAAATTCAGCCGCGGTATGCACGGTTTCGGCAAAGTAATGGACTGGTGCCAGAAGTTTGAAAGCAAAAACCCGTTGTTTGGGTTGGGGATGAACTTCGTTGCCGCCGGCAATCCGGTTTACATGGGCTATCGTTCGATTCTTTCGGCGCGTGCGCTTTATAACGATTTTCATGGTTTTAAAGATTACGCCGCCTTCAAGGAAGTGTTTAAGGATCAGGTTGCGGCGCACGGACTGAAGCTTTATCTCGAGCAAAACGCCGACAGTAAAGTGACTTTGCACGACTATAATCAGGTACGGGCCTATCCGGATTATGCCGCCTATGTCGAAAAACATCCTAAAGCGGACAATCGGCTGACGGAAGAAGAGTTTTCCCAACTCAAGAAGTTTCAACGTAAAAGCGAATTTACCCGCGAAAGTTTTGAAATCGTCCGTCAATATGCCGGAAAGCCTTATGCCGAATATGCCAAAGTTGCCGGTGGCAAGGCTGTCAGCGAAGATATGTTTAACAATGTGGTCAAATATACCAATATCCGCCGTGCTTATAACTATGAAGAATATAAGAAAAAAGCGGGCGATCGCGCGGTGACGGAAACCGAATACCGCCAGGTTAAGGCTTTGAACCAGTCGTTGAGCAAAATTTCGATTGCTCAGGCGCTGCGGGATGGAAAGACCTTTAAAGATATGGCCAACCACTCGGTGATTTTCTTCCGCTCGCTGCCGGTTGTCGGCCAAGCCTATGCCTTGGGAATGGCTGCAAAAAACATGGTCTCCAAAACTTATTGGAAAGGGTTGGTTGCCAAAGCCAAAGGAACCGGAAGTGCCGTTAAAACCCTGTGGAATAAGAAAGGCCGGGACAAAGAAGCATGGAAACAACTGTACAGCAACGGCAGCGGACTGATTGCCGAAGCCGCCGGTGCCTATATGCTTTACGGCGGGGTTAGCAATGGCATCGGTAATATGGGAATGACGGTACGGGAACAACAATAGATTATCAGTTGGATGAGACAAAAGAGACTCAGACTGCCCAAGCAGTTGCAGATACCATAACGGCGCCGGTTGCTGAAACTCCGTCGTTTTTCTCTCGGATTCAGAGCTTTATGGGTTATGGCCATCAGGAAGTGACGGCGCCGACCGAGAATATTGCGGCCGACAGTACCGGTGTTGAAAAGCCTGTTACGTCTTTGGAAGATGTCAATACCTCAAATCTGTCCAGAGGATGGGAAAATATCCGCGGCAATTCGACTTTTGGTTTGATCAATCCCGACGGAACTTTCCGCGGTTTCGGGTTTGATTATGCTGCCGCGGCTGCGGACAGCGCAACCGTGGATGACGTCCAAATCCCTGCCGAAACCGTTACTGACGAAAACAGTGACCAACCGATTGTCGAACCGGTGGCACAAGCGGCGTTTCAGCCGACCGAGGTTCAAAAGCAGAATCTGAGCGATCTGTTTGAGCAATATCCGCGGGCGGCAACGATTATTCTTGAAGGCAACGCAAACCCGTCGGTGGATGATGTAACAAAAGGCTCCTTTACGCTGGAAGGCGAAGGCAATCTTTACAAAAGAGGTGTGATTACGTCGCAAACTCTGCAGGATCTTTATGATCAAGGCAAACTGAGTTCTGCTCAGGTCGAGTCGTTGGTCAAGTTTGCCGATACCCATTTCAAGGACGGTCAGCCGATCGGTGACGATGCCGAGGCTTTGCGTAACGAGGCGGCTGCAAGAAGTCGTCAGGAAGATACAACCGGCGAAGTTAAACAAAACACCGGCAAAGGTGAGCAGCATACAGACAACAAAGACGATACGGGAGAAAAGACCGTTACCGGTGATCCGGATCAAAAGGTTGGCAATGACGATAAAACGCCGATTCAGGGCTATTCCTTTGACGAAAACGGTCAGGTGATTTACCGGATGGAACTGGGGAATCTGAATAATATGGATCCGGAGCAGATGGACGCTCGGATTTATCAGGATCTGCAAGCCCGGCTGGCCAACGGAGAACAGTTGGACGGCAATGCGTTAAAATTCATGGAGCAATATAAAGCAGCGCACCCTGAACAAAACACCGGAGAAAAGACGGTTACGGACGAAACGGTGAAAAAAGAACCGCAAAACGACGGTAAAGCCGACACGGTTACCGGCCTTGAAAATAACGGAAATATTCAGCTGACGCGTCATGACTTTGAAAGCGGCAAAGGCTATGAATTGTCCGGCACCGGTGTGATGAGCGGCAGAAACGTTGAAGTTGTCAGTTTGTATGATTCGAACGACAAAATGGTTTCTTCTCAAATGACGATTCTTCATGATGATACTCATTCGACAGTGATTAAAACCACGCTTGACAACCATGGTCGTCCGCAAACTCTGGTGACCGAAATTGACGGCGATAACTTTAAAACTCACCGTGCGTCCAGCGCACATGCAGCCCTGCAGGAAGTCCTGAAAACCGACCATACCTCGTCAGTCAGAGGCGAAGGGCGGGAAACGGCCGGTTTGCAGCAATCGCAGAAAATTGAACTGCAAGACGGCGATAACAATAGCGGCAACAAGCATCGCGGCGGCGATGAACTTTATGAAACCACAACGCCGGAAGTTGTCGAACATAAGGTATGGAGCACCACTTTCAAAGGCAGATACTGGATCGAGAACGATTCCGAAGGCAATCCGCAATTGCAATATCGTATTGCCGACCGCCAGAGTCTGAACGTTGACCGCGGTTTGCTGGATACTTTCCAAAGCACCATCCGCAGTCACGGCGACACTTCGCACGATTTCAGCGCGTTGGGCGGCGCTTTGCGGGCCGACAACTTCGGTGCGCAAAATCCGACCAATCCGGAAGCCTCGGGTATTATGATCAAATGCGAATACCTGGCCGAACGCATTTCGTTAAACGAAGCCGTTTATCATGACATGGACGTCCGGGTCGGCAAAGGCGATACCCTGAGCGATCAGGATCTGCAATGGCGGCGGAATTATGAACAGGATTTGGCCAATTTAGGGTTGGTGCGCGAAGACGGGCGCTTGAGCTACAACCCGGAAGCGGCGTCGCAGGTTGCCGGCAGAACCGAAGTTTTGCAGCAGGGCAGCGAAACAAGGGATCAGGGCGGAAGCCGTCGGTTTTATGATTTGAGCGGAGAACACAAAGATCCTGAAGTAAAAACCGGGAAAAATCCGACGAAGGAACGGTTGCCGTTACAACAACACCGACTAACGAACCGGTAGAAATTAACCGCGGCGGTTTTAAAGGAACCTACAAACTGATTGAACTTGACGACCAAGGCAGTTACCGCCTTGAACCAGAGGGCTGTGTCACCGTAGATCAGGATGTTTTGCAGGCATTGCGCGGCGAAAAAGGCATCCAGCAGGATGCTGACGGCAAATATACGGCGGCAAACGGAACCATTAAATCGGGAAATTATTCGATTGTTTCCAGCAGAACATTGATGGAAGCGCAAAAAATTACTCAGAGCGAGGCGATTTACGATCATTTGCAGGAACAGTCGGGCAGCCGTGAATTGACGGCGGCGGAGTCCCGTTTTATGCAAGATCATGATAAGCGCTTAACCAGTTTGGGGTTGAAGCATGACACCAACGGTGAAATCGTCAAGGCAAATGCCTATGACGGACAACCCCGGGCAGCCGTTCGCCGCGGACGCGGAGGGTATGGCGATTAAACAACCGAACCGTAAAAAAAAGCCCGGGAATTTCCCGGGCTTTTTAATAATCGCCGGTTTCTGATTTGGCGTCCTGCGGCGTTGCAAACCGTTTTATTGCGCCTATATTTGGCATAGATGCAACGGAGAACGTAATAATGCAGATCGAAGCCCTGATGGCTGTGGCCGGTGCCTTGTTGTTGGTCAGCGTTTTTGCCAACCGGATTTCCACTTTTCTCGGAATTCCCGGCTTGCTGGTTTTTATTGCCGTCGGTATGTTGGCCGGCAGTGACGGAATCGGACAAATTCAATTTTATAATGCCAAAATCACCAACGATATCGGTACGATAGCGCTTGCGTTTATTTTGTTTGCCGGCGGTCTGGATATGCGTTGGAAAGACGTGCGGCCGGTTTTGTTTCGCGGCAGCCTGCTGGCGACTCTGGGAGTGGTGTTGACGGCATTGTTTTTGTTTGCGGCCGCCTATGGTATTTTGCGTTTTGATTTGGCGGTGGCGCTGTTGCTCAGCGTTATTGTCTCTTCGACCGATGCGCCGGCGGTTTTTATGATTATGCGAACCCAAAAGACCCGGCTGCGCGGCAGCTTGCGGCCGTTGTTGGAATTTGAGTCGGGAAGCAATGACCCGATGGCGGTGTTGCTGTCGCTGGGCGCGTTGGCTTTTTTGCAAAATTCGTCTTTTGACGCCGCCGCTTTGCTCAAAATGTTCGGTTTGCAGTTGGCTCTCGGCTTGGCGCTCGGTTTTGTTCTGGGAAAATTGGCCTTGGTGCTGCTGCAAAAAGTGTGTATCTGTTATTTCGGGTTATATACAGTGTTCGGGGTGGGTTTGGTGCTACTGCTTTTTGGGTTGGTCCAGTTGTTGGGCGGCAACGGTTTTTTGGCGGTTTACGTCAGCGGCATCGTGGTCGGGAACTCTCCTTTCATTTATCGACGCAATCTGATCCGCTTTCACGATTCTCTCAGCTGGATAATGCAGGTAGGGATGTTTCTGTTGTTGGGACTGCTGGTCAATCCCCATGAATTGTTGTCGGTGATGCCGGCCGGTTTGGCTGCGGCGTTTTTCCTGATCTTTACCGCCCGTCCGGCGGCCGTTTTTATCTGTTTGTATCGCAGCGGTTTCGGCTTTCGCGAAAAGTTGTTTATCAGCTGGGCGGGCTTAAAGGGTGCGGTGCCGATTATTTTGGCCACTTATCCGTTGATGATCGGTTTTCCCGATTCTCAGTTTTTGTTTAACCTGATTTTCTTTCTGGTGATCAGTTCGGTGCTGTTGCAGGGAAAAACGCTGGCCTGGCTGGCGGTGCGTCTGCGCCTTAATCATCCGCAGCCGTAAATAACGGAGAGTATATAAAAAAGCACTCTGCCGTGAAGCAGAGTGCCAAATTTTCCGCCGGTAGTTGATTGGGGGTCAAGACTATTTGCATGGCAGAAAATTTAATACAAATTATATAGTAGTTTTATTCAGGTTGCAAGAGCGTAAACGAAAAAATCCGAAAAAAGTAATGGACTTCGGATTTCCGTCGGTTTAAACTCCGACCGGCAGCATTGAAATTAAAGGCTTTTGATATGAAAATAGGAGTATTTGATTCCGGTCTCGGGGGGCTGGTGATAACTAAGGCGTTTATCGAAGAAATGCCTGATTATGATTATTTGTATTACGGTGATTCGCGTCATTTGCCGTACGGTGACAAAACTTCGGGGCAGATTTTGTCTTATACTCTGAAAGCGATGCGTTATATGATCTCGCAAGACTGCAAAATCATCATTATTGCCTGCAATACCGCGACTTCAATCGCGCTGCGCTATATCCAGCAGCGTTTTTTGCCCTCGGAGGCACCGGACGTCAAAGTGTTGGGGGTTGTGATTCCGACCGTCGAAGTCGCTGCTGCCGGCGGTGCGCGGAAAATCGGCGTTGCGGCCACGGCGGCCACCGCGCGCTCGCATATCTATCGCGAAGAACTCGGCAAAGTGAATCCGGCGGCCGACGTTTTGGAAATTGCCGTGCCCGGGCTGGTGCCGGCAATAGAGGAGAACGATTTTGCAAAAGCGGAAACGATTGCGCGCGAATGTGCCGTTTCTTTTGCCGGTTGCGACAGCCTGATTCTCGGTTGTACCCATTATCCGCTGGTCAAACGTTTTTTCCGCGCCGCATTGCCGGAGGTTAAAATCGTATCGCAAGACGAATTGATGGCCGATAAACTGAAAGATTATCTGCAACGGCATCCGGAGATACAAAATTGTCTCGGCACCGGCGGAAGTTACCGTTTTGAAGTCAGCAGCCTTAACCGGCACGCGCAAAAAGTGGCGTCGTTGCTGTTTCCCGAAATCCCGGTCTGTCGGTGCGGCGGTACCGGGGATTAGTCAAAAAAGGCACACTGTTTTCGCCCGCTCTTGCAATCGCCGATTTTTTTACCTACATACTAATCAGTGCAATGAAAAATTAAGGAAAATTGATGACCACCATTTTATGTATCCGCAAAGGTTCGGAAGTTGTCATTGCCGGCGACGGCCAGGCAACATTGGGTGAAACCGTGATTTTCAAATCCAAATCGGTTAAAGTCCGGCGGATCGGCAACGGCAAAATCATTGCCGGGTTTGCCGGTGCGGCCGCTGACGGAATTACTTTGATTGAGCGGTTGGAAGGCAAACTGGAAAAATATGCTTACCAGCTCAAAAGGGCAGCGGTCGAACTGGCCAAAGACTGGCGGATGGACAAGTATTTGCGGCAGCTGCAAGCGTTTATGATTGTGGCCGACAAGGATATTTCTCTGGTTATTTCCGGAACCGGCGAAGTGATGGAACCCGATGACGGCATTATCGGCATCGGTTCCGGCGGCAATTATGCGATGGCCGCTGCCAAAGCCCTGTACGACGTGGAAGGGCTGTCTCTGGAAGACATCGCCCGCAAAGCAATGAATATTGCCGGTGACATAGACGTTTATACCAACCATAATCTGATTATTGAAAAGGTGACTGCCGATGAGTAGTGCAAATTTCAGTCCGCGGGAAATCGTTTCCGAACTCGATCGTTATATTATCGGCCAGAACGAGGCCAAAAAAGCGGTGGCAATCGCTTTGCGCAACCGTTGGCGGCGTATGCAGGTCAGCGAACGCCTGCGTGAGGAAATCGTGCCGAAGAACATCCTGATGGTGGGACCGACCGGGGTCGGCAAAACCGAAATTTCGCGCCGGTTGGCCAAATTGGCCAAAGCGCCTTTCATCAAGGTGGAAGCAACTAAGTTTACCGAAATCGGTTATGTCGGCCGCGATGTCGAGTCGATTATCCGCGATTTGGTCGATATTTCCATTAACGCCACTCGCCTGAGAATGCGCAAAGAGGTGAGCGAACGGGCCGCGCTTGCCGCCGAAGAACGGATTCTCGAAGCGTTGGTCGGCGTTTCGGCCAGTGACGAAACCAAACAGAAGTTTCGCAAAATGCTGCGAGAGGGCAGCCTTGCCGAACGCGAAATTGAGATCAGCGTTATTGACGCCGGCAGCAATACGATGCCGACGATGGAAATTCCGGGTATGCCGGGTGCGCAGATGGGAATGATCAGTTTGGGCGATATTTTCGGCAAATCGCTGGGTGAAAAGTACAAAACCCGCAAAATGACGGTGGCCGATGCCGAAAAACTGGTGCTGCAGGAAGAAAGCGACAAGCTGCTGGACAATGAAAAGATTATCGCTCAGGCTGTCAAAGCGGTTGAGAACGACGGTATAGTGTTTATTGACGAGATCGACAAGATCAGCGGCCATGACGAACGCCGCGGCGGTGACGTTTCCCGCGAAGGTGTGCAGCGTGACTTGCTGCCGTTGATCGAGGGGACGACTGTGTCAACCAAGCACGGAATGGTTAAAACCGATCATATCCTGTTTATTTGTTCGGGGGCGTTTCATTTGTCGAAACCGTCCGACCTGCTGCCGGAGCTGCAGGGCCGTTTGCCGATCCGGGTCGAACTGGCGGCGCTGACCCATGACGATTTTGTGCGGATTCTGACCGAACCGGAGGCCAATTTGATTGAACAGTATCAGGCCTTGCTGGCAACCGAAAACTTTACGTTGGAATTTGAGCCGGCGGCAATTGACAAGATTGCCGATATTGCGGTGCAGATTAATGAAAACGTGGAAAATATCGGTGCGCGGCGTTTGCATACGGTGCTGGAAATTCTGCTGGAAGACATCAGTTTTAATGCTTCCGACCAAAGCGGAGGCAAAGCGGTGATCAGCGCGGCGATGGTTGAAGAACGGCTGGCCAAATATACGGTTTCGGGCGATTTATCGAAGTTCATTCTCTGATGCAGCGGCTGGGCGTCTATATTCACTGGCCGTTTTGCCGCAGCAAGTGTCCTTACTGCGACTTTTTCAGCCGCGTTTCTCCGGTTGCCGGTCAGGAAAGCATCGTTGATGATTATTTGGCCGATTTGGAATACTACCGGCATTTGAACGATGACTATACGGTCGATACGGTTTTTTTCGGCGGCGGGACTCCTTCGCTGCTGAAACCGCGTCAGATCAGTCGAATTTTGGATAAGATCGCGGCCTTATGGCCAATGAGCGCAACGCCGGAGATTTCGCTCGAAGCCAACCCCAACACCGATCGTCCGGGATTGTTTGCCGATTTGAAACAAGCGGGAATCAACCGGCTGTCGCTGGGGGTTCAGGCATTGAACGACCGTGATCTGAAATTTCTCGGTCGCACTCATACGCTCAAAGACGCTTTGCAGTCAGTCGATTCGGTGTTGAAAAACTTTGACAATCATTCGTTTGATCTGATCTATGCCCGTCCGGGCCAAACGCCGGCAGGATGGGAAAATGAATTGCGGCAGGCGGCGGCCTTCGGTATGAAGCATCTTTCCCTTTATCAGCTTACCATTGAGGAGGGCACGGTCTTTGCCCGCAAAGGGGTGGCGGCGATGGAGGAAGATGCGGCGTCCGAATTATACCGTCTTTCTTCTGAGGTTACGGCCGCGGCCGGTTACCGGCAATACGAGGTTTCCAATTATGCGCAACCCGGTTTCGAATGTCGCCACAATCTCGGCTACTGGCACGGAGACGATTATGTCGGCGTCGGCGAAGGGGCGGTCGGCTATTTGCATTGTGAGGGAAAGATTGTGACGACCGTGCACCGACGACGGTTGGAAGAAGTTTCTCCCCGCGAGCGGGCCGAGGAACTGACGATTATGGGACTGCGTCTCAACGAGGGAATTGACAAAGAACGTTTTGCCGCTGCCTGCGGTCTGGAATGGAACGCTTTTGCCTCTCCGCCGCAGATTGCCGCGCTGACGGAAGCAGGGTTGGTCGAAGAAACGCCCCGCCGCTTCAAAGTTACCGCCGAAGGCCGGCTGCTTATCAATTATGTGGTGAAAAAATTGTGCCTGTAAAATTTTAAGTTGCCGTTGTCGTGTGTAATATGAAATGGATGAGGCTTCAGAACGGCCGTTTGGATAAAAAACCGAAGGTGCTATATAAAAAATTAACCTGTGTGTGCTATAAAAAACGCGGATACGGGGAGAAAGACAATGTTTGCCAAATGGCTGGAAGCTTCAAAAATTTATGCCGACAAAAGAATGCTGGCCATGCTCGGATTCGGTTTTTCGAGCGGTTTTCCGTTGCTTTTGGTCGGCAGTACCTTAACGGTCTGGTTGCAGGAAAGCCATATTCCTTATGCCTTAATCGGTTTGTTTTCGTTGGCCCGCACGCCCTATAGTTTCAAATGGGCATGGTCGCCGCTGATCGACCGCATTCGTCTGCCGTTGTTTGACCGTTTGGGACGGCGGCGCGGCTGGGCGTTGTTTGTTCAGCTATGCATGTTGGCGGCCATTTTGACAATGGCTGCGATTAATCCGCATTTCCATACGGCCTGGATGGCCTTGGCGGCGTTTATTGTGGCCGGTTGTTCCGCTTCGCAGGATATTATTCTCGACGCTTACCGTATTGACAGTTTTAAAACCGAAGAGCAAGGCGCCGGTTCCGCCGTATTTGTTCTCGGTTATCGGATCGGAATGCTTTTTTCCGGCGCTTTTGCTTTGTGGCTGACGCAGTATCTGAATTGGCACCGGGTGTATTTGGTGATGGCACTGGGTACCGGAGTCGGCATTATAACCGTCTTGTTGTCCAAAGAGCCTTACAAAGATCGCCGCTACCGCGAAAAACGCGAAAAGCTTGCGTTCGGACCGCGTGTGAAACGCTTTTTAAAAGAGTCGGTTTATAATCCGTTTAAAAATTTTATGCGTCATCATCGCTGGGAATTGATTCTGTTGTTCATCCTTTTATATCGGCTGAGCGACGAATATAAAGCGCCGATGGCTTTTGTTTTTTATAAGGACATGGGCTTCAGCAATACCGAGATCGCCTATGTTTCAAAAATATACGGGATGCTGGCCACCATTGCCGGCGGTTTGCTGGGAGGAATTGTCGTCAACCGCTGCGGCCTCAAAAAGTCGTTGCTGTGGTTCGGCATTTTGCAGGGGGCGACCAACTTGGCCTATATCGGACAGGCCTATGCCGGCAATAACATTTATCTGCTGGCGCTTACCGTCTGTATGGACAATTTGGCGGCGGGCATGGGAACCACGGCGTTGGTTGCCTATATGGCTTCGTTATGCAACGTCGCTTACAGCGCTACTCAATACGCGCTGCTGTCGTCGTTGATGAGCCTGCCGCGTGACGTGTTGGCCTCGACCAGCGGTTTTTTGGCCGACCGGGTCAGTTGGCCCGAATTCTTTTTGATTTGTTCGGTGATGGTGATTCCCGGCCTGGGACTGTTGTGGTATATGATTCGCAAAAAAATAATTTCCTGATGCAAAAAAATCCCTGCCGGAGCAGGGATTGAAAGAATTTGCTTTACCGTTGCGGCTTATTCATCGGTCGCCGCGGCCGGCTGTTAAAGTTGCCTTCGCGGCGGGCATTGTCCTCGCGGGGTTTGCGGGGACGGCCGAAACCGCCGGATTTGTCGGCATCGCCGAATCTTCTTTTGTTTCCGAATTCTTTTTTGTCGTCAAAACGTTTTCTGTCATTGCCGTTTGAACGTCCGCCGAAGCTTTTGCGTTCGCCGGAACGGCGCTCGCTGTCGCCGCGCGAACGGCGCGGGGCGTCGCTGTCAAATTTCATTTCGCGAGATTTGGCAAATTTTCGTTTGCCGTCAAATTTGCGCTCTCCGGCGGGTTTTTCGCCCCATTTTTTATGATTGAACTTTTCGGCGGCCGGTTTGGCAATTTTCGGTTCTTTGACTTCGACTACCACGTTTTTCATCTTTTCTTTTGCTTTCAGTGCGCTGCGGCAGACCGAAAAGCCGAAGAAGCCGACGTTGCGTCCGAGGGTATAGTAATAATTATGCGAATAGGCAATCAGTCCCGCTTTTTCCAACCACAGTTTGCCGTCCTGGTCGAGATATTTGTCATCTACATTAACGGCGACGATTTCGGCCAGAAACATATCGTGGCTGCCGTAGTTGGTAACGCTGACCACTTTGCATTCGATTGAAACCGGACTCTCCATGATTTGCGGGCAGGAGACCTGCGAGCAGGCGCCGGGGGTTAATTCCATTTCTTTGAATTTGTCGGTTTCGCGTCCCGATTTGACCCCGCAAAAGTCAGCGGCGGTAACCAACGGCAGGGTGGTCAGGTTAATGACGAATTCGCCGCTTTCTTTGATCAGTTGGTGCGAATAGCGCGAAGGGCGGATAGAAACATAGGTCATAGCGGGTTCGCTGCTGACGATGCCGGTCCATGCGGCGGTCATGATGTTGGGTTTTTCCATGGTTCCGCAACTGACCATCACCGGCGGCAACGGATATTCCATCGTTCCCGGTTTCCAAGTAATTTTTGCCATTTTAAATTTTTCCTGTCAAAATATGTTTATGTTGGTTTCATAACTAAACCAAATCTTCTTATTGTGCAATCGTTAAGTTTGCGGCCGCTGTTTTTATTTGGACGGTTTCAATAATAACATGTTATGTTTTATGTGTTTCAAAAATGTTACAAAAACGGCTCTCAATAAGGGATTCGATGATTATTGTCATGAAAATATCACAGTTTTTATATGCTTTTTATGATATATTTGAATTTATAACGAAGTAAATTTTTGGCGGAGGCGGCGATGTCGGTCAGATTTGAAAATGCCCAGGAACTGTCGGCATATTTTGAACAGCTGAAGGAAACGATTCATGACGAAGAACGGCGAATGATTCTCCGCGGCGAAGCAATTGCCGAAAACCTTTATGCGTTCAGCGCCTACCGCAAACTGCAAGCCCGGCTTAAGGTTGCCGCCCGCCAAAATTCATAAAACGGGTTGGGCTGAAAAAAGCTTTCATTTATATGTTCCGGCTGTTAAGATGAAACAGACTTACCAAAAAAGAAAGACAGTAACATGGAACGCATCAGAGAATTTTTTACTTATGAAAAACCGCAAGGTTACATTTCGGTTTCCAACACGCCGCCCTGCCTTTATCGTCAGGAACGCGACTGGACCTGTTCGATTGCCTGCATCCGCACCCTGTTGTCGGGACGGGTAACGGAAGTTGCTTCCGAAAATGAGTTTATTGAAAAATTCGAACTGGTTCCGGGGCCGCATTATGTGGATGAGATGATCGAAAAACAGATGCTGGCGCCGGCGCGGGTGGTTAAAACCAACCGTAATTTTGCCAAAGAAAAGATCGGCCTGCCGCTGCTGGCCCGCCTTTTGGAAGAAAAATACTATGTGATGGCCGAATGTATGTATAATTATGCCCATTGGGTGGTGGTGCTCGGCTATTTTGCCGTCCGTAACGCCGAAGATACCGAAGAACACCGCATTTTGATCTATGATCCCTATTATGATCAGGTGCGGTTGGTGATTGCCGACGAGTTTTTGACCATGTGGTGCGATCCGGCCGGGCATGAAAAAGAATTTGTGGCAATCCGTTGACGTTTATGCTATAATTGTTCAAAAAATATGACGGGAAAAAAATGGCAGACGAAAAACAGATTTCAACGACCGGTCGGCAACCGCCGGCGGGCGACAAAAAAAGCTGGATAAAATTTCTGCGCGGGCAGCGGCAGAGCGTTTTGCCGTGTCAACCGGAAACGAATTTGGCACCGGTTACCGGTGTTCCGGTTACCGAGGCTTTGGGGACGGCGGAAGAAAAAAACGACTGGACTTTCTCTGAAACCAAAGAATTGTCGGACTATCGGCATTATGCGGCCTGTAAGGATTATCTCCGCGAATATCGGCAAAGCGGTTACGGCAAAGAAAATCCGAGCCGTGAACAAACGCTTCGGCTGGCGGCGGCCGCTGCCGATATGGAAATTTCGGCCGTAGGCGGAGAAGCGTTGTTGCCGCTGCTTGAAAGCGTCTCTCAGTCTTTGGAGAAGGCGGAGGGATATATCGGAAATCTGGATGCCCGCAAACTGAACGACCCGATCGTTTATGCTTTGGCGGAACGCGACGGCAAAAAGCTGGCCGTCGAAGCCGGAAAACAAGCGGCGGATGCGGCCGCCGTCTATCGGGACCTCGCCCGTGTCCTGCAGCAAAAGCGGATCGTGCGAAAAATGCAGCATGACTGCAAAAAAGAAGGCAAACAGGTCGATTTGTCGGGGTTAAACGAAAAGATTTGCGGCGCATACAGCCATGCGCTCGAGTATGTACAGAAATACGAAGAGAGAGAATTGCGGCGTTCGATTGAAAAAAGCGGCTTCAATCCGACGGAAATATCGGCGGCGGCCGTAGCCCTCGCCAACGGCGGCGGTGATGAAACGACCGGTTGATTAACATTTGACAAGACAGGATCAAAGCAATGGCAAAAGAGAACAAAACGTTGTCTCCCGAAGAACAACGGAAAAAAGCGGAAAAACGAAGCTGGATAAAATTTTTGCGCGGTCAGCATCGAACGGTGTTGACCGCCGTTGCGGCAACTGCGGCTTTAGAAATGGGCGGTGAAAAAGTTGTCGGGCAAGCGGCGGATTACAACCGTAAAATTGATCCGGTAACCCAGCCGGCGCCGCAGCCGGTGTCGGATCACACGCCTACGGCCGAATGGCCCGGCATCGATCCCGGGCGTTCGCAGGTTGATCCCGACAGCGTTGCCGGTCCGGAAAGAAAAACGCCCGCATCGGACCTTCAACCGGCGGGGTTGAATATTCCGGCCCCCGAATACCCGTTGCCGCAAATCAAAATTGTTGATAAGGATAAGTGGAACGGCGACGAAGTCAAAGAGCTCTGTGACGATTTGCAATATGACCTTTGCGAAGATTATATTGCCGAGTGTGAGGAAAACGGTTACGGGAAGGAAAAACTGAGTTATGAGCAAAAACTGGAGTTAGCCGGAAGCGCAATGGGCGTTGAGATGGGGAAAGTCCTGGGCGAGAACATGTTGCCGGCGTTAAATGCAACCGCCAAAGCGGTTGAAAAGCTCGGCGCTTTTTGTGACCGGGCGGCCGGTCAGAACCTGAAAGATCCGATGGTGCAGGCACGGCTGGAAAGAAACGGAAAAGATTTGGCAAAAGAAATTAAGAAAGATGCCGACAAAACACCGGCCTCCTATAAAGAAACGGCCGGGCTTGCCCGTGACGCGGCGGCTCTCGCCAAAGCGGAACAACGTTACGGCCAAAGCGGCGAAAAGACGGAAGAAAACCTGCTGGACCATAAAATTGCCGGCGTATACAAATATTCGCTTAAATATGTCAAAGAGTATGATCAAAAGCAAGCGGCCAAAAACAAATCGGTTGAAAAAAGCGGTCCGGCGACGCAAAAGCACCTTGCCGAAGCGCTGAGTCGCGGCGGTTATGAATGACATAACCCGATCTGTGCAAACCGGGCGTCGTTGCGGAAAAATTTTCCGCCGGCGGCCGGTTTTGTGATTCTGATTTAACCAAAATTAAACTAACCTGCCTGTATATTGTCCGACGGTACAATTTAGGGGAAAAAAATGCATTCGATTCACGCGCTGATCATTGATTTGACACTGATAACCATTTATGCCGGGGTAACGACCCTTATTTGTAAAAAACTGAGGCAGCCGATCGTGCTGGGATATGTGCTGGCGGGCATTTTCGCCGGTCCGTATTTCAATTTGCTGCCGACAGTCGGCGATCGCGAAAACCTCAATATCTGGGCTGACATCGGCGTCATTTTCCTTTTGTTCGGTTTGGGGCTCGAATTTAGTTTTAAAAAAATGCTCAATGTCGGCAAATCGGCGATGATCACCGCCAACGCCAACATCCTGTTTATGTTGTTTGTCGGTTATTATATCGGACTTTTGTTGGGTTGGTCAACCATGGACAGTTTCTTCCTGGGCTCGATGATTTCGATGTCTTCGACCACCATTATCATCAAAGCGTTCGATGATTTGAATATCAAAAAACAAAAATTTACCGATTTGGTTTTCGGCGTGTTGGTGATTGAGGATCTGGTCGGTATTTTGCTGCTGGTGCTGTTGCCGATGGTGGCGCTCGGACAGAGCATCAACGGGCTGGCGTTGGGTTTAAGTGCGCTGAAACTGCTGTTTTTCCTGGTGCTTTGTTTTGTCATCGGCATTTATATCGTGCCGACCTTCTTAAAAAGAATTACGCCGTTGCTGAATGATGAAATGTTGCTGCTGATCACCGTCAGCCTTTGTTTCGGTATGGTGCTGTTGGCAACTTCGTCGGGCTTTTCATCGGCGCTCGGCGCTTTTCTGATGGGTTCAATCTTGTCCGAAACCGGTTTGATCGGCCGGATTGAAAATGTGGTGCGCCCGATTAAAGACTTTTTCGGCGCCGTCTTTTTCGTCTCGGTCGGAATGATGGTTGATCCTTCGATGTTTGTCACTTATGCGACGCCGATCCTGATTATTACCCTGATCGTAATTGTCGGCAAAGTGATTTTTTCCTGTTTTGGATTTGTGATTTCGGGGCAGTCGCTGAAAACGTCGGTCCTGTGCGCTTTTTCACTGGCCCAGGTCGGTGAATTTGCCTTTATTATTGCCAGTCTGGGAATGAGTATCGGCGTCTTGAATCGTCAGGTCTATCCGATTATCGTGGCGGTTTCGGTCATTACCACCTTTTTGACGCCGGTGATGATTCGCTCGGCCGGTCCGGTTTACAAATTGCTGGAGCGGATCATGCCCGAGAGTTGGCGCCGCTACATCGGAAAGGCGGCTTCGGTCAAAGGGCCTACCCAATCGGAAGAACGCCTGTGGAGCGTGTTGTTTAAAAACTATGCGATCCGCTTGATCCTGTTTTCGATTATTTTATTTTCGATCATTGCTTTTTCGGCGCATTTCATCCGCCCGTGGATACGGCTGGTGTTGCCGAATTTGGCCGGCCGGATCGTAATGACGGCGCTTGCTTTTATTCTGATGTCGCCTTTCTTAAAAGCCCTGATCGGCTGGGAAGTGGTTTTGCCTTCCTTTGTCGGATCGGTTGCGGCAACCCTGAAACGTCCCTTTTCCCGCAAAAAGGCCGCTGTTGCGGAAACGGTTGCGGTGACGGAGACGGCCGAGCCTAAAGTCCCCTCGCGCGAAAAAAGCGGCCTGCTTGAAAATCTGTTGGGCGAAAATGCCGAGAACCTGAAAACCTTTTTTGTTTCCAACGCCGAAATTGCGCGGGTTTATTATGAATTATGGCGCGCCAAAAAAGCCAACCGTTTGCCGTTGCTGGTTTTGACCAGTTTTCGCCTGTTGGTGATCTCATTTTTCATCATTACGGTCGTTCATCAGTTTTTGACCGAAAATCCCAAGGTGACTCTGATATTGTTGGTTGTTTCAATCGTGCTGATCTCACGTTCGCGCTGGTTGTTGGATCAATATATCCGGATGGAGAAACAGTTTTTGGACAACTTGAAGGGTGACCGTTCCGCCGAAGGCAATGACGACAAATAAGTCCGTTGTTACAGAAATATGAATTTCGGTTACGCCGGCAAAATTGAGCTTGGTTATTTGCCGCAAAATCAGCTATAGTCAGATTATAATCTTCTTATAAGGAGAAACGGGCATGCTGAAATTCAAAATTATGTTGATCGTGCTGGTTGCGCTGGTCTATTATGGGGTTACCTATTGTATGCTCAGCCGGGGCACCTGCCAGTATTACGCCGACTACTATTTGTTTAATGCCCGCAGTTTTTCGATTAAGCAGGAATTGGCTTTCAAGCAGACCCCGATTAAAAAGATAACCGATTTTTTCCATGTTTACCGTTTTAACGTAAACGAAAGGAACTTGCGCGTTATCGGTTTTGCCCGTTATGAGGAAAACGGCCTGTGGACGGACGGAAACACTTCAAAACTCTCGTTTTTGTTGCCGTCGGCCTATTCGGACGTTTTGCTTTGTTTTAATGTCGATCCGTATGTCAATGCGCGTAATCCGGAAATTTATACCGAAGTTTATCTGGAAGATCGCCCGATTGCCAAATGGGACTTTGTTTACGGCAAGAAGATGCCGAAAACGATCATCAAACTGGCTAAGAAAGAAATTCCGTCCGATCGGCAGATTAATCTGACGTTCAAAATAGAAGGAATGAATTCTCCCCAAAAACTGGGATACGGCGACGATACCCGCAAACTCGGCTTAAGCTTTAACAGCATTGAAGTGCGTCCGAAAAATTAGCGGCAGCCGTTTGGTCGCCGATTACTCGGTTTCGGCTTCTTCGCCGATGTTAAAGTCTAATGGTTCGCTGAGTGTTTTGACATAATATTGTATGTATTCTTCCTTGCTCAGATAACCTTTTTGCGCGCCTTCCATCTGATCGAACATTTCGCCGAAGTCTTCTGCGGTCAAATCGGTTAAAACATCCTGATATAAGTTGGCTTCGCTTTGCATCTGCCGCATCAGGGCGATGTATTCTTTGCGGTCGGCCTTGCCGTCTTGGTTGCGGTCCATCTGATAAAATTGTTCGCCCGCCTGCTGAGCGGCAATATTGTTGAACATTTTCTCGGCAAATTGATCCGGATTGTCGGCAATTTGTTTCAAACTGTCGGTTATTTTTTCCAAATTTTGCAAAGCCTGTTCGGGAGAAACGGCAGCTGCCCGGGCGCGGTAAAAACGTTCGAATTCGTCGTCCGACAAAAAGCCGTCCTTATTTTGATCGATCTGGTCAAACTGACGGCGTACGGTCTGGTCCTGATAATTTTGAAAATAGGCTTCTCCTTCGCCCGGATCCAGCCAACCGTCGTGATTGAGGTCAAAACGGTCAAAGTCTGCCATCGCTTCTTCCATCCGTCGGCGGGTTTCGTCACCGGACAGGTTCTCTGCCGCCAGTGCGCCTTTGAGCCCTTCGCTGATTTCATTGCGCGACAATTTGCGATTGCCGTCGATATCGCTGATTTCAAACAAGTCAAGATTAATGCTGCCGAGGCGGGCGGAAACGCCGTTGTTAAATTCGGCAAAACTGATACCGTTATCGGCCGCCCGGACCGGATGAAAGCAAAATAAGCTGGCAACGAAGCCGAGAAGCAAAATTTTTTTCATAAAAATAACTCCCGAAAATTGATGATATTCGGATTATAGAATATTGCCCGCAAAAAGAAAGCAAAATATAAAAGCTCGGTTGCCGGTCGCATAAAAAAGCAGGTGTCGGAAGGACGGTTAAAACCCTTCCTCTTTATAGGGGCGAGACATCAGTTCTTCGATCGCTTTTGTCAGCGGCATCCGTTCAAACAGAACTTTATTTACCATTTCGCAAATCGGCATTTCCACCCCGGCTTCGCGGGCGCGTTTGACAACGGCTTTGGCGCTGGCGATTCCCTCGACGGTACGCGTGTTTTGTTCCAGCGGTTTTTGCGCCTGCCCGTGGGCACCCACTTCGTATCCGAAACTGAAATTTCTCGACTGTGAGCAGCTGGCAGTCAAAACCAAGTCGCCCAGACCGCTCATGCCCATCATGGTCGGCAGGGTTCCGCCCAACGCTTTGGACAGGCGGGCCATTTCGTTGAGGCCCCGGGTAATCAGGGCAGCGCGGGCACCGTCGCCGAATCCGGCACCTTCCGCTACGCCCGAAGCAATCGCGATCACGTTTTTAACACTGCCGCCGATCTGCGGTGAAATTATGTCGGCGGTTAAATAGGGGCGAAAGAACGGTGTTCCCAGTTGTTGGGCCAAACCTGCCGCCGCGCCGTCTTTGGCACAGGCAATCGTGGTTGACGTCAGTTTGCGTTTGGCAACGTCAATCGCAAAACCGGGACCGGATAAGACAGCGACGGTAGCCGCCGGCGTTTCCTCCGTGGCGACTTCCGACAGCATTTTTCCGGTTTCGGCTTCAATCCCTTTGGCGCAGAGGACAATCGTCGTACCGGCTCCGACGAAGGAGTTCATCCGACGGAGGGTGGTGCGGGTATATTGAGCCGACGTTGTCAGCAAAACGACGTCGGAAAAACGGCAAGCCTCTTCCATATCGGCGGTAGCCCTGACGGCATCGGGCAACGGAATGTCGGGAAGATAGTCTTTGTTGACATGTTTCTGATTGACGGCATCAACGACTTCCTGCCGACGTGCCCAGCAAAGCACTTCGTTTCCGGCTCGCGCAGCGGTCAAAGCCAACGCCGTTCCCCAAATTCCTGTTCCGATAACACCGATTTTTTTCATAGGCTCACCTTTCTGTTTTGACTGATTCGTTTATAAAAGCTTTTAAGATAAAATGCAATCGTCGGATGCAAAAGCAAATTGATCTTCACATCACCGCCGACAGCTGAATATGCGTCTATCGTTTTGAAAACGGTCCGTTATTTTGTCTAATTGTCAATAATAATGATTGAATTATTTCGAAAACCAGAGTACACTAAACCTGTATTTATACAGATTTGTGTATCATTATGTTTATTATGTGGAAAGTTTCATAATTTTAATTTGGGACCTCAACCCATATTATGGATTATTGCTTTTTGCTAAAATCATAAATTGATATGTTTCTGTGCAAAATAATAAAATATAAATAAAAATTAAAGTTATGAAGAAAAATGCAATTTATTTCTTAGTAGCCATTGCGGCTGTTATCGTTATGATCATGTTGGCCCCGAAAGGTTCCGATTCTTTGTTTTCAACTGCCGGCGGCGGTTTGAGTTTGAAGGATCTTAACCGGAAAGATACCGTAACGCACAGTGTTAGTCTGACCATGAATGTAAACCAGACCACAGAACAAAGTTTGGTGCAGCCGATGCTCAGCGCTAATTATTTCAAGCGTCACAACGGTTTCTTTGTCGGAGCTTCGGCGGTCGGTGCGGTTTCGAACCAATACGGCATTTGCTGTCCGGTTTTGTTTGTCAATACCGGTGTGGACTTCAACCGATTCCAAATCGAATACAGAGCGGGAAACTTTGGCCGAAACGCTATCACGACGGTAGGTTTTGACCCGCAGTTTTCCAACTTTTGTATTGACATGGGGGAAAGTGCCGCCGCGGCAAATGCGATGCAGTTGGCTTTTGCAGGAAAAAACACCAGATTCGGTTTCGGGCATCAGGGCGGTACCTCTTTCTACGCATTTGACGGAAATTGGTATGTTTTTGCTCAGCAGAACATTTGCAAAAATGTTTCTGTAACCGGCGGTGTTGATTTTGCAAAAAACAAAACCGGTTTTGCCGCTGCCAAATGGGCCGATCAAAACAACGCCTTAACGGTGACCGGCAACAAGTTGGGGAGTGAAAAACAAAACTGGATTGTTTCTTACAAGCGGAACAATGTTGCGGTCGTACGCAACTTTGTCATGTCTCTCGGCGCCGCTTTCTGGAAACAAACCGAGCAAACGGGCCTTCATCTGGCTGCCGCTTTTGCCAAAGAAAATTTCATTTTCTTTACCGAAGCGGGCGGTCGTTTGGCCATGAATACCCTGACGCCGACGGCCGGGGTGGGTATAAGTTATAAATTCTAAAAAAACAAGTATGGCGACATCGGTATTAATCATCGTCATCATCACTCTCGTGGGCAATCTGGCCATTCTGTTTCTGCCGTTCGGCAAAATGGAAAAAGCTGCCCTCAGCGGGGTGGTGGGAATTGTTTTGATCGTCGGCGCGGTTGCATCGAATGCGGCCACCGGCGAGATACCTTTCGTTATTCGCGAAAAAATAGCGAAAGCGCCGACACCGGAAGCAAAACAGTTCTTAACGGCACGATTTAATATCACGGAAGCAGAACCTGAGAATAAGGCCGCAGCCGAAACGCCCACGCCGATTGAACTCGGTGTGAGCTGTCTGGTTGGTTTGGCTTTGACGCTTACGGCTGTCCTTCTGGCCGCTGTACGGGAATGTGATGATAAAACCGCAAAAGCCGCAAATTCGGCGGCTTTGGCTCTAAACGTTACGGCGACAGGCTTTCTGCTGTCGCTGGTTTACGGTCTGCAGTTGTCTTTGGTTGCCTGGATTAAGAAAACGCCCGGTGCGCTTGAAAATCCGTCAACCGAAGACCTCACTCAAAAAACAGTCTCGACCTAGGTCGGGGCTGTTTTTTTATGGAATCCGCTGCTTAAAAAAACGTGGCGTCCCGGCAATCCGCTGATAAAAAGGGCACTGATAAAAAACAAAAAAAGCACCTTAATCATAAGGTGCAAATGGTGCGCTAGGCCGGAATCGAACCGGCACGGCCTTGCGGCCAACAGATTTTAAGTCTGCAGCGTCTACCAGTTCCGCCACAAGCGCAAAAAATCTATCCAACTTATAACGACAAAAATCGATAATTGCAACTATAAACTTAAGACTTTTTAAAAAATTGCGTTCTTATCTGGACTATTTTGATTAAAAACTTGTAACTGTTTGAAAAATGTGTTTTGCTGAAAAACGAAAATATACGACGGAAACAGCGTTTCGGTATATTTGTTTTTGATTACAGAAAGGACTGAATATGAAAAATATTGATATTTCCTGGCGCCGTTACCTTCTGCCCAACATCAATAAAGAAGGATGGAAGTTTTTTGGCATCTTTGCGGCAATAACAGCGTTATTGGCAATGATCTGGACCCCGCTCGGCGTGATCGGCACCGTTTGTACAATTTGGTGCTATTATTTTTTCCGCGATCCCGAACGGGTAACGCCGGAAATTAAAGACGTTGTGGTTTCTCCTGCTGACGGAACGGTGCAGATGATCACCAAAGTCAAAGCGCCCGAAGAACTGGAAATGGGAGATGCGGAGTTTACCCGCGTGAGTGTCTTTATGAGCGTGTTTAACGTACACGTCAATCGCGCGCCGGCGGAAGGAACAATCACCAAAGCGGTATACGTTCCCGGCAAGTTTTTAAATGCAACCCTGGACAAGGCCAGCAAAGACAATGAACGCCAGTTGCTGGCGATGAAAACCGCATCGGGCAAAGAGATCGTTTTTGTTCAGATCGCCGGGTTGATTGCCCGCCGCATTTTGTGTTTTGCCGAACCGGGCAGCAATTATCAGGCCGGAGAACGCTTCGGGCTGATTCGTTTCGGTTCGCGTTTGGATGTTTATCTTCCCGAAGGGGTGGAACCGCAGGTATGCGTCGGCCAGACCATGGTCGCCGGCGAAACCGTTATTGCCAACATGAGTTCCGGTGCTGCGGCTGTTGAAGGAGTGATCCGCTGATGGAAAAGATAAATAATAAGCTTTTGCCCCGCAAGCTGACGTCGCTGCCGTTTCGCAAAATTGCGCCCAACATTGTGACCACGCTGGCGCTTTGCGCCGGTGTAACCTCCATTCGCTATTCAATGACCGAACAGTGGGGACGGGCGATTATCTGTATTTTTTTTGCCGCTTTTTTTGATATGCTGGACGGTCGCGTGGCCCGGATGCTGAAAGGTTCGACCAAATTCGGCGCCGAACTCGATTCTTTGTCCGACTTTGCCAGTTTCGGCGTTGCGCCGGCGATCTTGATGTACCAGTGGTCGCTTTCCGGTTTTCCGAAGTTTGGGTGGTTCTTCTGCCTTCTGTTTGCAATTTGCATGGCGATGCGGCTGGCTCGCTTCAATACGATGCTGGAAGATGAACCGCAGCCTGATTATTGGCATAATTTCTTTGTCGGCGTGCCGGCGCCGGCCGCTGCCGCTCTCGGGATCTTGCCGATTATGCTCAGTTTCGAATATCACGAATTGAGTTTTCTGCAAAGCAACTGGTTCTGCAGTTTGGTTATGTGTGTGGTTGCAATGTTGATGGTGAGCCGGATCCCGACCGTTTCGACCAAGCACATGAAAATTCCGACTTATATGGTGGTGCCGTTGATTATTGTGGTGGTTTTGTTTGCCACCATGATTTTCAGCCAGCCGTGGTTGGTCTTAAGCATCATGACGGCAATGTATGCCTTGAGCATCCCGCTCGGTGTGCTGGCTTTTCTCAGGGCCAAAAAAACATCTCTTACCCGTATATAAGCGGTGTTATACGAAAAGCCTCCTTCGGGAGGCTTTTTTATCGTCTGACATTCTTTCAAAAAAATCCCCGGAAGCGTCCGGGGATTTTTTTAATCGTTGTCGGCATACGGATTGCCGGTTTTGCGCACCGTAATCCGGATCGGAACGCCGCCAAAATCGAAAGTGTCGCGCAGGCTGTTGGTCAGATAACGCAGATAACTGTCCGGCAGTCCTTCAGGATTGCTGGAAAAAATAAAAAATGACGGCGGCCGTATTTTGGCCTGAGTAATGTAGCGCAGTTTGATACGACGCTTGTTTTTGCCCAACGGCGGCGGATAGCTTGCGGTGGTGTCGGCAAACCATTTGTTGAGCGGTGCCGTCGGTACCCGGCTGTTCCAGCGGGTATAGATTTTCAAAACGGCGCTCATCAGTTTGTCAAGCCCTTCGCCTTTCAGAGCCGAAATCGTTACCGTCGGAATTCCTTCCACCTGGGTCAGCGAGGTTTTGAGACGATATTTGAGGCGGTCAATCGCTTCTTTTTTGTTGGCAATATCCCATTTGTTGACCGCAATAATCAACGCCCGTCCTTCATCCAGCACCTTTGAGGCAATCGTCAGATCCTGCTTGTCCAGTACCGCGTCGGCATCCAAGACCAACACCACCACCTGAGCCATGTTAACCGCATAGCGTGAAGAAGCGGCAGAAAGTTTTTCCAACGAGTCGCTGACTTTGGACTGCCGACGCAATCCGGCGGTGTCAACCAATTTGAAACGACGTCCGCGCCATTCCCAATCGGAAGTGATGGCGTCGCGGGTAACTCCGGCTTCCGGACCGGTGAGCATCCGTTCATCTTGCAGCAAAGCGTTGACAAGGGTCGATTTGCCGACGTTCGGACGGCCGACGATCGCAATTTGGATCGGGCGTCGGTTATCGGTTTCTTCTTCGTCTTCGGTTGCGGTTTGGTCCGTGTCTTCGTTTTCGTCTTCAAAACAGTGCTCTTTTAAGGCATCGTACAGATCCAGCATGCCCAGTCCGTGCTCGGCCGAAAACGGTATCGGTTCGCCGAGGCCCAGTTTATAGGCTTCGAAACGGCTGTCTTCCTGAAGTTTTCCTTCGCATTTGTTGGCAAGCAGAACCACCGGTTTGTGCGAACGCCGCAAGATATCGGCAAAATGCTCGTCGTAAGGCTGAATACCGGCGCGGGCGTCAAACAAAAACAGACAGACATCGGCCTCGTCAATGGCTTTGCGGGTCTGTTCCCACATCCGGGCTTCAAGGTTGTCTTCATTTGAATACTCATAACCGGCGGTATCGATGATTGTCAGTTTGAGATCGTTCAAACGTGCTTCGGTTTCCTTGCGGTCACGGGTTACGCCGGGTTTGTCGTGAACAATCGCCAGCTTCTTTCCGGCCAGACGATTAAACAAAGTCGATTTTCCGACGTTCGGTCTTCCGATAATGGCAACTTTTAACGGCATTAAACGGTTCCTTTATTGATAAGCGATGATATCGGCATCGGTGGTCGTAATGATGATTTGTTTTTCGGCGGCCACCGGCGGCAGTGACGAGCCTTCGCCGTTGGTGACAACACCGGAGATTTTTCCGCTGTAAGGGGAAACAAAAAACGTTTTTCCGTCGGAAGCGTTGACCAGCAGCCGGTTATTAATTAATAACGGTCCGGCATAACGGGTGCCGGCCTGCTCATCATCGGCCGCCGGGATTTTGGTATCCCAGATGATTTTGCCGCTTTCGCTCTGAACAGCCAGCAGTCTGGCATCTTCGGTCAGAACATACAAATATTTTCCGGCCGCCCACGGCTGATTGTTGGTGCTGATTTCGCGTTCCCAAATTCTTTGCCCGCTGCGCAGGTCAATGGCAACCAGCAAATTGTTGCTGCCGGCGGCAAATACGGTGTCACCGGCAATGACAGGGCTGACGTGAATAACATTAATGTCGTCAAGCGAGTTGGTGCGGCGTGACGAAACCAAATAATCTCCCCACAGCGGTGACCCTGTGTTGGCTTTGAGCGCCCGGAGTTCGCCGTTGGTAAAACCGGCAATCAGCAGGTCCAGATTTTCGCTGTAAGCCGGCACCGCACCGCCGACCAGCGTCGTTTCTTCGCTGGGAGCGGCATAACGCCATATTTCACGACCGCTCGAGGCATCCAGCGCCAGCAGCGTATTGTCTATGGTCTGAACAAACAATTTGCCGCCGCCGGCGGTCGGTGCAATCCGGATCGGCGTTTTGGCAAAGTACTGCCATTTGATCTTGCCGCTGCTGCGGTCAAGCGCAAAAACGCCGCCGAACCCGGTGGTGGCATATAAAGTGTTGTTGTCAAAAGCAAGACCGGCGCCTTTCAGCGACACTTCCTTGTCTTGGCGCAATTGTGGTTTTAAGCGCTGTTTCCACAACCGGCTGCCGTCATTTTGGCGAAAAGCGCTGACCACGGCATCGGCGTCAATGGTAAAGACGGTTTTTCCGGCAATAACCGGTTCGGCAATCAGATAATCGCGTTTTGAATTGCCGGCGCCGAAGTTGCGGCTCCATATTTTTTCCGGTTGTTGGGTACCGGCCAGATGTCCCATGTTATGTTCGGCATTGCCGCCGTTTTGCGACCAACTGCTGTTTTCGTAAGGTGCCGGCAATGCAATTTCGATATCGCCGGCCATATAATCGGCGGCAATCACGCTTTTTTCATTCAGAACCGGGATTCTTTCGCCGTCGATTTTCAGTTTCTCTTTGCCGAACAGCCCGCACCCGACCAGGGTGAGACAAGCGGCGGCAAGAGCAGTTGTTTTCGTTAAATGCATCGGGGTACCTCTGAAAAAAATTATTGGGGAAGAGCAGACAAAATGTCTTTAATCCGCACTTTCATAACTTCGGAAGTCTTGTCGCTTTGCAGCAGTTGATCATAAATCTCGCGGGCCTGTGCAATTTCGCCGTCGCGCAGGTAAGCCAGAGCCAGCATTTCGTTAGCCGACGGCTGCCAGCTGTTTTCCGCATCCTGAGCGATGCCGCCGATCAGTTGACGGATCTCGTCGATCGGCGCGTTTTCCAGTTTGTAGGAAGCAAGCTTCAACGCCACCGTATCGCGCAGTTGCGAATTAAACGATTTGTCGGCGGCAATCTCTGCCATCAGTTTCAGCGCTTCGTCGGTTTTGTTTTGTTCCAACAGGATGTTGGCTTTTTGCATTTGGGCCAAATCGCTGAAAATGCCGTAGTCCTGACCGGCGATATAGTCAAAAGTTTGAATGCTGTCGTCATACTTGCCCTGATTTTGCAGGCTCAGCGCATAGGCGTAAGAGTCGGACCATTTTTGGATTTTTTTGGTATGCCAGGCCTTGATGGTTTCAAAGCTGACGGCGGCGGTGAGGGCGGCCGCCACCAGAATGATGATATAAAGACCGTATTTGTCCCACAGCTTTTTCATCGATTCGTTTTTCAAATCTTCGTTAACTTCTTTAATAAAGGCTTCTTGTGCGCCGGTGTCAATTTCTCTCATTTTCGTACTTTCGTTAAAGTTTGTCGTATCGTTAAACTATCCAAAGTTATAAACAAATCCTCGGCTTTGGCAACCAAAATATGCGTCCGGCCGGTTTTTAAAACATCATCTGGTCATCGAATAGATAATAAAGTCGCGCGTCCATTGCAAGTCCTGGATCGGGATCGACTTGCCGAACGCCAGCATATTGTCATCGGTAATGATCGACAGATAATAGCGGTCGGTGGCCGGATTGTAGGCAACCTGAATATCTTTGATGCGGCTGAGGTCGGCATATTCCTTGCGGGATAAAAACAAAAATTTATGGACCAAAATCAGTTTGTTGCCTTTAAGGACAATTTTATCTTTTTTGAACATCATCCCCAGCAGCAAAACGGCGATCACAACCGCAATGCCGAAAATGAGGGCAGTTTTGTAGGGCGACCCGACCAGTCTTTCAATCCGCGCATAGTTAAAGGCGGCGGCGGTGAGTATCAGCAGGTAAAAGGTCAGCCAGAAAGCGCCCAGCAGATTGAAAACGTCCCAGAAAACGCGCCGCGGCTTAATAACGGTGCGGTCGGGCTTGCGGATGCAGGCCATATTTTTGGGCGGATTCGGCATATCGTCGTAAATGGAAATCATCCCTTTGGCAAACAGATATTCGCGCAGGCTCTTGTCGAGTTCGGAAACTTCTTTGACGACCGTTCCCTCGTCGGTGTCCATCAGGGTGGGCATGTTCAGCCGTTTGGCGTAATAATACCATATCTGGTAAATGCCGGTGCCGTCGGTGGAGATATAAAGCGGAATGCTTTTTTGCGGATCGCGGTGTTCGAGCTCGATAATGTACTTGTTTTTGTTGAGAATGCCGAACTGAAAAAACTCCAGCCGCAGCCGCACGCCTTCGTAATTGCGCAGAAATTCGCGGAACAGTTCGTTTTCGCCGAAGACGCCGCGCAGATCAACCGAAAAGGTTTTCCCGTTAAAAAATATCTTTTTGTATCGAATGTGCGAAACGATCGAGCTGATAATGACGCCAAGTCCCAACACGATAAACGCGCCGTCTACGGCCGTATGGCTGAATAACGGTTCGCGGGTGTCGGCATCCAGGGCGTAGTTCCAGCCTTCGGGATCGTACATGCCGTTCATCAGTTCAAATAACCCGAGGACAACCATCAGAAATCCGAGGATGATGCCCGGCATCACCACTTTCAGCGGCATCCGGTCGGCGTGTTTGGTCGGCACCTCTTCCAGCTTGAGCTGGTAGTCGTAACTTAAATGTCTGGGAAGTTTTTTCCTCATTGCCCACAGTCCTTGTTGTTTTTGTACATTATAAAAAAGCATGGCTTATGTTATAGCATATTTTTTAAATAATCATCTTTTTTTTGTAAAATATAATTAACTTTTAATATATTTTAACTAATCGCGGTTAAGGTAGCAGCGTAACGCCGGTAGATTGGGGGAATAAGTAATGGATTGCAGCTTGGCCAGTGTGTGCGGAGGGTGTTCTTTAAGGCATCTGGCACCGGAGGATTATCGGCAATATAAGCTCAATCTGGTTCGCAAAGCGCTGCAATCCATTACCCGGCAGGATTTTTCTTTTTCCGAACCTGTTTTTATTACGGAGGGCTGCCGCCGCCGCGCCGCTTTGGCTTTTCGCCGCACCCGCGGAACGGTGGTGATGGGCTTTAACGCCTTTCGCAGCAAAGAAATCGTTGATTTGCCGTCATGTCCGCAGCTGACGCCGGCTCTCAATCGCAATTTTGATTTTTTTCGCGGTTTGCTTTCCCAACTTTGCCGGGTGCCGCTGACCGTTAAAAGCGGCCGCCGGGGGAAGGCCCGGACAGTTTACGTTGATCAGGGAGACTTGTGGGTCACCGAGGCCGATAACGGCTTGGACGTGGTGTTGGAATTTGACCGGCCGCTTAATCTGGAAATGCGCGAAATTATTTTCGAACAGGTCACGGCCAATCCCGATATCATACGCATTTCTCATCGTTGCGGCGCTGACCGCGGGGCCGAAACCGTCCTTGAAAAAGGACGTCCTTTTATTGAAGCCGGCGGCGTGCCGGTTCTGATTCCGGCGGCAACTTTTCTGCAGCCTTCCCGCGAAGGGCAGGCGGCTTTGACCGGTTTGGTAATAAAATATCTCGGACAGACTTCGGGACGGATTGCGGATTTGTTTTGCGGCGCCGGCACTTTTTCCTATCCGTTGGCGCAAAATCCCGCCAACAAAATCGTTGCGGTCGACTCTTCGGCCGAATTGCTGAACGGTTTTCGCGATTCGGTCAATCGGCGTATGATTCCCAATATTGAGATTGTCAACCGCAATTTGTTTAAATATCCGCTGGAAGGAAAAGAACTCGAGGATTTTGCCGCCGTGGTTTTTGATCCGCCGCGTGCCGGCGCCAAAGAGCAGGCGGGGCGTCTGGCCGCGCTGCCGGCGGGAAAGCGGCCGCAAAAACTGATCGCTGTTTCCTGCAATCCGGAAAGTTTTGCCCGTGATGCCGAAATTTTGCAAAACGGCGGTTACCGGCTGACCGATGTGACGGTGGTTGACCAGTTCGTGTTTACGCCGCATCTCGAATTGACGGCTCTTTTTACCGACGAAACGGCGATATAAACAACCTGTTGCGGAATGGTTTACAAATAAGCTGCCATTCTTTATAGTTGAAAGCATATTAACGGAATAAAGGAATAGTTTTGATGTCAAAAAAAATCTTTTTGGTGGCGGCTTTGCTGGTTCTGGCGTCCTGCGCCGCGGAAAAAAAGCCGTTTGTTCACTATTGTCCCAACGTGCAGATGGTGGCGGAATTTACCCGTCTCACCCAAACGGCCGGCCGGGTGCCGGAATCAAAGGTGGAACTGATCGGTTATGAAGGCTATTGCCGTCTCGACGCCCGCAATCAGACCCGGGCGGTGATTGCGCCGATTTTTGAAGTTTCGCGTCTGACCGCAGCTTCGGACGAAACGGTCAGATTCAGCTATTATACCGATACCGGCGACAACAAGGCCGTCCTGATCGGCAAACAGGCTTATCCGGTGAGCGTCAAAGTTCCCGAAGTCGGTGAAAAGGTGATGTATCAGGGAGATTACATTGAAGTGCGGATTCCGGACGGACAACCGGGTTTTCCGATCAAAATGGGGTTGGTGCTGAGCGACTACCAGTACCGTTATAATCGTACCCACGGCCTCAAATAACAATCAGGAGCAAGCAAATGTCATACAACAATCAGGAACTTTCGTCGCGAATGGCTCATGCGATTCGCTTTCTGTCGGCAGACGCCATTGAAAAGTCAAAATCGGGGCATCCCGGCATGCCGCTCGGGATGGCCGACGTCGCTGCCGTGTTGTTCAGCCGTTATATCAAACTCAACCCCGAACGGCCGCGCTGGTTTGACCGCGACCGTTTTGTCCTCTCGGCCGGGCACGGCTCAATGCTTTTGTATTCGCTTTTGTATCTGATGGGTTATCAGGATATTTCGCTCGAAGATATCAAAAATTTCCGCCAGCTGGGTTCTAACACCGCAGGTCACCCCGAATACGGTCATCTGGCCGGCATTGACATCACCACCGGGCCGCTCGGACAGGGGATTGCTTCGGCGGTGGGAATGGCGCTGGCCGAACGTCGTCTCAATGCGCGTTGGGGGGACGAACTCTGCAATCATTATACCTACGTCATTGCCGGCGACGGTTGTTTGATGGAAGGGATTTCCGAAGAAGCGATTGCGTTGGCCGGACATTGGAAGCTGAAAAAGCTGATTGTTTTCTGGGACAATAACAACATCACCATTGACGGCAGCGTCGACAAGTCCAGTTCGGTTGATCAGGTTCGGCGTTTTGAAGCCGCAGGCTGGAAAGTGTTGGAGGTTGACGGTCATGATCAACCGGCGATTGCCGCCGTAATCGAGGAAGCGCAAAAGTCCGACCGGCCGGTGCTGATCGCCTGCAAAACCCTGATCGGTTTCGGCGCTCCCGCCAAACAGGGCACTTCTTCCTGTCACGGCGCACCTTTGGGAGCCGAAGAACGGGCGGCGATGGCGCAAAATCTGCAATGGGATCTGGCGCCGTTCGAAGTTCCGGCTGATGTTCTGTCGGCTTGGCGGCAAGCCGGAAAGCGTTCGGTCTCCGCTTATGAAAAATGGGCCGGAAACGCGGCGGCAGCGGGCGAAAAATTTGCCGAAGCCATCGGCGGAAAACTGCCCAAAAACTGGGACAAAGGGTTAAATGCCCTCAAAAAACAGGCGATTGAAGAGCAGACCAAAGTTGCCACCCGCAAAGCTTCGCAGCTGTGTTTGGAAAAAATTGTTCCCGCAGTGCCGGAAATTGTCGGCGGTTCGGCCGATCTGGCGGCTTCCAACCTGACTTTTGTCAAAGGAATGAAAACGATTGAAGCCGACGATTACGACGGCAATAACCTGATGTACGGCATCCGCGAACATGCCATGGGCGCGATTATGAACGGCATGGCCCTGCACGGCGGCGTCATTCCTTACGGCGGTACCTTTTTTGTCTTTTCGGATTATGTGCGTCCGTCGATCCGTTTGGCTGCTTTAATGGGAATACGGGTTGTGTATGTGCTGACCCACGATTCGATCGGTGTCGGCGAAGACGGTCCGACCCACCAGCCGGTTGAGCATCTCGCTTCCTACAGGGCAATGCCGAATGTGTTGATGTTCCGTCCCTGCGATGTGGTCGAAACGGCGGAAGCCTGGCAAATTGCCCTCACCACCGAAACCGCGCCGTCACTGTTGGCGCTCAGCCGACAGAATCTGCCGCTGTTGCGGACTTCGGCACGGCAAAATCTGACTGCCAAGGGCGGATATGTCATTTCCGACGTTGCCAAAGGCGCTCGCCGTCGGGCGACGATCATTGCCACCGGTTCCGAAGTGTCGTTGGCGGTAGAAGCCCAGCATAAGCTGCGGGAGCAGGGAATCGAAACGGCGGTTGTCTCAATGCCCTGTACCGAATTGTTTGACTGCCAGGATGAAAGATATCGCCGCAAGGTGCTCGGACGGGCGCCGCGAATTGCGGTGGAGGCCGCGGCCAAATTCGGGTGGGACAAATATGTCGGCAACCGGGGAGAAGTGATCGGTATGGACGGATTCGGAGCTTCGGGTCCGGCAGCCGAACTTTACCGTCATTTCGGCCTGACGGCCGATGCGGTTGTCGAAGCGGTTAAGAAATATTGTTGATTGTGTTTTCAAACCGGGAGTGAAAACTTCCGGTTTTTTACCCCGCTTGAGTGCCTTTTGATAAAAAAACTTGAAAAAAAGCCACGGCTGACTATACTCAGAACAAATCTGATCTAACCCACTTTTAGGAGAAAATTTATGCCTTTAGTTACAATGCGTCAAATTCTGGATCATGCCGCCGAACACGATTACGGCGTTCCGGCGTTCAATATCAACGACATGGAACAGATTCTGGCGGTTTTGCAGGCAGCGCGCAAAGTCAACGCGCCGGTGATTCTGCAAACCTCGACCGGTGCCCGCAAGTTTGCCGGCGACCCGATGATCCGCCATATGGTGGCCGCCGGGATTGAAATGTTTCCCGAACTGCCGATCTGCCTGCATCAGGATCACGGCGCGTCGGTTAATATCTGCCAGTCGGCAATTGTCAACGGCTATTCGTCGGTAATGATGGACGGCTCGCTGGAAGCGGACGGCAAAACGCCTTCTTCGTTTGAATATAACGTTCATGTCACCAAAGAAGTGGTCGCCCGTGCCCATGCCGTCGGCGCTTCGGTTGAAGGCGAACTGGGCGTGATCGGCTCGCTGGAAACCGGTAAAGGCGACAAAGAAGACGGCCACGGCGCCGAAGGAACCATTGACAAGAAACGTCTGGTTACCGATCCCGACGAAGCCGCCCGTTTTGTCGAAGAAACCAAACTCGACGCTCTGGCGGTGGCGGTCGGAACGTCGCACGGCGCTTACAAATTTACCCGCAAACCGACCGGTGATATTCTGGCGATTGACGTGATTGAAAAAATTCATCAGAAACTGCCGAATACCCACATGGTGATGCATGGTTCCTCGTCGGTTCCGCAAGAACTGCAAGACCTGATCAACGCATACGGCGGCGCGATCCCGCAAACCTTCGGCGTTCCGGTCGAAGAAATCGTCCGCGGCATCAAGTCGGGCGTTCGCAAGGTTAATGTCGATACCGATTGCCGGATGGCGATTACCGGTGCAATTCGCAAATTGTTTGCCGAACAGCCGAAAGAATTTGATCCGCGCAAATATCTCAAACCGGCGATTGAAGAGATGCAAAAAGTTTGCGAAGCCCGCTATATTGCTTTCGGTGCGGCCGGACACGCCGATCAGATCAAAGCGATTCCGATGGTGGAAATGGCCAAGAAGTATGCGGCCGGTGAGTTGTAATCGTCTGTAAATCCAAAGATAAAAAGCCCGCTGTTAACGCGGGCTTTTTTGAAATCTCGGTCGGTTTATGAATATATATTAGGTCTGATTGCGGCAGATCATGAAAAAATCCTTGATTTGGATACTAATTATGTTATACATAAATAGTATTATTTAAACAAGGAGAAACAATATGAGTAATACCAGAAATTTTTTAGAAGCCATTTTTAACGGCGAAATGCCGGTAACCCGAAGAAACCGTTATACCGGAGAACCGGAAAGCGTTTATTTCAACTATGATCAAAATCGGGAAGAGTTGGTCGAAAGCCCCGTTCGTTACGGTCGTGCGAGTTCCCGATTTTCAGAACCTATGGCCTTTGCGCAGATGACGCCGGCAGAGCCGGATTATTCGCGTTATGGTGATGATATCCCACCCGCTTTAATTGAACGGATGAATGCGGATCGGCGTTTTTGGAATGTCATGAACCGCTATACGATTCCCAATGAAGGCGGGTATAGTAACCGTCCCACTGATCGAGGTGGAGAAACTAATTTTGGCATTAGCCGTAGTACATATCCTAACGAAGATATCCGTCATATGACGCCTGAAAGATCACATGCTCTCATATACCGCGATTATTGGGATTATAACAACCTTTACACATTACCGGACGGTTTGGTGGAAATAGCTTTAGAATCAGCAGTTAACCGTGGCGGTCCGGAAACAATTAAAGATATTCATCGCAGCTTAGGGATTGAACCGCCGGGTGATATCATCGGTCCGCTCACTCATCGGCGTTTGGCGGAATCGGATATCGATCAGGTTCGAAGAGATTTTGCCGAACGGATGCGTAATCATTACCGCAATCTTGCCACTCAAGACCCTACCCAGCAAGAATACCTTAGCGGGTGGATGAATCGCGTAGATAGATTAGAGCGTTAGTCTGTTAAATTAGCATTCAAAGCCCGGAGATAATCTTCGACGATTTCCCGGGTTTTGTTTGCGGCGGTAGATTTGCCAATCACAACTTTAGCGGTGCCACATCCGGTGGTGTCACAAGCGTCGGTTGTTTGGTATACTAAATTGCTTATGGCATAAGAAGCCTGCATATATTCAGTTAGGGCCTTTTTGTGCTCGTCTGCCCGCTTCGTGTATTGTTGATCGATGATTTTATGAATAAGTGATTCATAGCAATCGACGGCGCTGTAAGCACTTTCGATCATCTCTGCGGTTGAAAAAGCCTCGTGAGCTGTTTGTTTACGATTCTGATCGCATTTTTCCAACTCGGCGCGATAACCGTTAATAATGTCTTCTTTCGATTGATGTGCCGAAACAGAAGTGCTGATCAGTAAAATCGCTAAAATGAGAACAAGTTTTTTCATGACGTTTTCCTTAACCTTATATCTGAGAAGATAATACAATTCTCTGTCCGCAAAACAAGCAAAATGTCGGTTGTACCGCTATAAAAAGAGTATGCTAAAAATTTTTTTCGTGCTATAAATTTCGGAAATTAAAACAACTTCGGATTAAAAATGCTTCGTATCAGTAACTTTAAACTTCCGCTGTCAAGCGATGAAAAGAAACTGCCGCAACTTCTGGCGGCGGCGATCGGCGTGCCGGTTACCGATGTCAAAATTCTCAAAAAAGCGATTGATGCCCGCAGCCGTTCCCGGATTTGGCTGATTTATACTTTGGAGTTTGCGACTGCCGATGAGCCGCAAGTTTTGCAACGCCGGCTCCCGTTTGTTGAAAAGAGCGAGGCGACGCCGCCGTTGAAAATTCCGTCTTCGCGGCTGAACAGGCGGCCGTTGGTGGTCGGCAGCGGTCCGGCCGGAATGTTTGCGGCATTGATTTTGGCGCGTGCCGGCGCCAAACCGATTGTGCTTGAACGCGGCAAAGCGGTCCCCGAACGGCAACGGGATGTCGAAAATTTTTGGAACCGCCGTTGTCTTAATCCCGATTCCAACGTTCAGTTCGGCGAGGGCGGCGCCGGTACTTTTTCCGACGGCAAACTGATGACCGGAATCAAAAAAGACCGTTACACTGCCGAAGTTTTTAACAGTCTGGTGGCTGCCGGCGCACCGGCCGAGATTCTGTATCTGGCCAAACCGCATCTCGGGACTGACAAGCTGGCGTTGATCGTGCAAAATATCCGCGCCGAGATCGTGTCTCTGGGCGGCGAATATCGCTTTGAAAACCGGTTGGAAGACCTGACAATTGATCAGGAACGCCTCAAAGCGGTTAAAATTCGCGCCGCTGACGGTACCGTTTATGAAGAACCGGTTTCGCATTTGGTGCTGGCGGTGGGACACAGCGCGCGTGACACCTTTGAGATGTTGCACCGTCGCGGTGTGCCGATGACGGCGAAGGCTTTTTCGGTCGGGGTACGGATCGAACATCCGCAGTCCTTGATCAATCGGGCGGTTTATCATGATTTTGCCGAATATCCCGGCTTGGGTGCCGCCGATTACAAACTGGCGGTACACCTGCCGAACGGCCGCTCTGCCTACAGCTTTTGCATGTGTCCGGGCGGCGTGGTGGTGGCCGCGGCGTCGGAAAACGGACGGGTGGTAACCAACGGGATGAGCTATTATGCCCGTGATCGCCAAAACGCAAACGCGGCGCTGCTGGTCGGGGTGACACCCGAGGATTACGGCGGCGATCATCCGCTGCAGGGAATGTATTGGCAACGGCAGTTGGAAGAAAAGGCTTTTGTCGCCGGCGGACGAACCTATGCCGCTCCGGCGCAACGGGTGGAAGATCTGTTGAAAGACCACCGCTCATCCCGCGGGGGCGTGGTGATTCCCAGTTACGGTTGCGGCGTGGTTTGGCGTGATTTCAAAGATGTTCTGCCGCCGTTTGTGATTGATACGCTCAAACTGTCGATTGCCGAAATGGACAACAAACTGCACGGTTTCAATTTTCCCGACGCCGTAATGACGGGGGTGGAAACGCGCAGTTCGTCTCCGGTCCGCATGATGCGGGACGATAATCTGCAAAGTCCGCTGACCGGCCTGTATCCCTGCGGCGAAGGCGCCGGTTATGCAGGCGGCATTGTTTCGGCTGCCGTAGACGGCATCAAGGTTGCGTTGAGCGTTTTGCAAGAACGGAACGGACAATAAAGAACAGGTTGTTTCAACAATCTGAGCCGGAGAGTTGAAAAAAGCACCGATCATATGATCGGTGCTTCGCGTTTCCCTAAACTGATTATTTGGAGTGTCTGTCTTTTAGGGAAAAATGTTACCAATGGCTTCATTTTGTCTTATTTTGACTTTTTTTGTTTTATTTGTCAAATAATAAATCGAGAGATTGCCGATAAAAGAAAAAAAATATTCTTATTCGGCGTTATTTCCGGGTTGCGGTTCTTTGGCATATTTGGCGCCGCTGTTAATATCTTTCAGATAATCTTCCCAGTCTTGTTCATGGTCAAGTTCCTGATGAAGAATTTTGCGCGAGATTGAAAAAGTTTCGTAATCTTTGCCCCAGCAAAGGTCGCATATTTCCTGATAACGCTTGACGGCGCAACGTTCGGAAGCGAGGTTTTGCTTGAGGAGTTCAACGTCAAAAGGATTTTCCGGTGAAATATAGCGGCAAACGGCAACTTTTTCCCAGTCTCCGGGACTGAGAACAGGGGTACCCCCCAGTTGAATGATCCGGGTTGCCAGCCAGCCTGCATGTTCCAGTTCTTCGCCGGCATGTTTCATAAATTCTTTTTGAATGGCGCGACGCATCGGTCCTTCAATTACCTGGGCTCCGACCCAGTACTGATAATAGGCCAGCCACTCTTCCGCATAGGCAACGTTTAAAAGATTTAACAGTTCGGCGTGGTCGACGCTGCTGATTTTTTTTGCCATTTCACCCATTGTTTTTCTCCTTTTGATTTAAGAATGGTTAAATACAATGAGCTAGATAATTACTGTTAAAGAAAAATCAACCTATCGTTCTTATAATAAGTTTATAAAGATGTTGAATATTTGCGGAGGAAACATGGTTTTAATAGCCCCCAGTATATTGGCCGCCGATTTCGGCCGCCTCGCTCTTGAAACGGCAGCGGTCGAAGACGCCGGCGCCGATTGGCTGCATTTGGATATCATGGACGGGCATTATGTGCCCAACCTCACTTTCGGTCCGGCCGTGGTCAAAAGTCTGCGCGACGGCAGCAGCCTGGTTTTTGACACTCATCTGATGGTTAGGGAACCCGACCGGATGATCCCGTGGTTTGCCGAGGCCGGTTCCGACATTCTGACGGTTCATGCCGAAGTTTGTCCGCATTTGGACCGCACTCTGGAAATGATTCGCGGCTTGGGCAAAAAAGCCGGGGTTTCGCTCAATCCTTCGACGCCGGAAACCGTGTTGGAATACGTTCTTGACAAACTGGATCTGATTTTGGTGATGACGGTTAACCCCGGTTTCGGCGGCCAGTCGTTTATCGAAACGCAGTTGGAAAAAATCCGTCGGGTTAAGAAAATGGTTGGCGGGCGACCGATCCTGATTGAAGCGGACGGCGGAATTAATCCGGTGACGGCACCGCGTTGTATTGATGCCGGCGCCGACGTGCTGGTTGCCGGCAGCGCGGTTTTCCGCGGCGGCAATTATGTTGCAAATATTGCGGCTTTACGCTAAACTCTGATAAATGACAATCCGATAAGAAGGAGAACCGAAATGGCTTTGGTGATGGTGGTTGAAGATGAAGAGGCTCTGGCCCTGCTTTTGAAATATAATCTGGAAAAAGAAGGCTATGAAGTCATTTGGGAGTCTTCGGGCAACAAGGCTCTGGCCGCGGTCGAAAAATATTGCCCGTCGGTCATTTTGCTCGACTGGATGCTGCCCGAACTTTCGGGTGTGGATATCTGCAAAATGATTCGCAACAAGCCCGATATTAAGGATATCCCGATTATCATGCTGACGGCCAAAGGGGAAGAAGAAGACAAGATTAAGGGGTTGTCGGCCGGTGCCGACGACTATGTCACCAAACCTTTTTCGGTGCCGGAACTGATGGCCCGGGTCAAAACCAACCTGCGCCGGGCGCCGGAACTTTTGCCGCAAAAAGAACTGGTGTTTGAAGATATCCGCATGGATTTGTCGGAAAAAAAGGTTTTTCGCGGCGACAAATATATTCATCTCGGGCCGACCGAATTCCGGTTGCTGCGGATGCTGATGGAAACGCCGGGAAAGGTCTTTTCGCGTGAGTTTTTGCTTAAGAACGTCTGGGGCAACAACATTTATGTCGAATCGCGCACCGTCGATGTTCATATCCGCCGGCTGCGCAAGTCGTTGAACGAATTCGGCCCCGATTATATCCGTACCGTGCGGGCAACCGGTTATGCGATTGATACCGGTCATGCCGAAGACAACGAGGGTGAAAAATAGCGATTCTGCCGCGGTTGACAAAAAAACGAAGAAAGTATACACTCAGCTTCAAAATGATTATTATTTATAAATTTCTGAATTATGAAACAAGAAACTGCAAAAACAGCCGCCTGTATTCTTCTCGGAGCAGAAAGCATCGGTATGATGGCGGCATTTATAATCAGTGTGTTAACCGTGGACGCGTGGGGAAACGTTCAACTTTCCGAGTGTGCCTTATGGGCGACAAATTACGGTTTTTTTGTGTTGGCTGAGTTAACGGTGCTTTATGGATTCGTCCTGCGTCCGCTCCGCCGCAAAGCGATAAAGAACTTTTGTCCCGTCAACGTTCGCAATTGGCGTGTATACGGCGGCGAAGCGCTTTTTGTCGTTTTGTTTACGTTCTGCGCTTTTCTTCAGTGCGCATGGTTGTCAATCGGGGCTCTGAGCGTTTATTCGCTGTGGAAACTGGCCGAGATTGTCAAAGACCTTTCGCGCTTGAACAACAGCAACGTCTGTTTTTAGAACTGACGGTTCTGATCAAAAAATAAGGTTAGCTTGAAATGCTAACCTTATTTTTTATGATGATCACGATTTTACCTTTCGCTCGGGCCCGGGGTGTCGGCAACTGTTTCGGCTGTAACGACCCCGTAAGCGTTTCCGACTTTGTCAAAGGCCACTTGTTTGCCGGTGGCCGTCGTGACGGAAAGCATTTGGCGTTGTTGTACAAGCGCGGCGGAAATTGTAGGCAGCAGCGGCAGATGATAGCGGCTTCTTTCCATATAATTGTTTCCGAAATACTTGAGAACGACGATAACTTCGGCCTCGGGGTTGAAAGAAGCGTTCTCAACTCGTTGCAGCTGACAACTTTCAATTAACAGTCGGTTGATGCTTTCTGTACTTTTGCCGGAACGGGAAGACAGGCAGATGACCAAAAACGCGATGATCATGAGACTGATGCCGGCGACGGTTAATCTTGATCGTTTGTCTTTTTTTCTCATATTGTAAAAATTAATAATTATTTATTGCCATTTATTATAAAGGGTGTTGTCTTTTTTGTCTATAAAATTTATCGGTATGATGATCAAATTTCTTGCTATGGATAATATTTTACGGCATTATAAGGGCCAAAACAGAGAAGGAAGACTGGAAAAAATGAGTTTGAAATTTGAAATCCTCGGCCGTTCGGGCAAAGCCCGCCGCGGTCGTCTGCATACCAAACACGGAATTGTCAACACTCCGGCCTTTATGCCGGTCGGCACCTGCGCCACCGTCAAGGCGATGATGCCGGAATCGGTGGCGGCCACCGGCGCCGAAGTACTGCTCGGCAACACCTACCATCTGATGCTGCGTCCGGGCGCGGACCTGGTCGAAAAAATGGGCGGTTTGCATCGGTTCATGAATTGGGACAAACCGATTTTGACCGATTCGGGCGGTTTTCAGGTGATGAGCCTGACCGGACTGCGCAAGCTGAACGAGCAGGGGGTGGAGTTCAGCTCTCATGTCGACGGCAAAAAATATTTCCTTTCTCCCGAAGAGTCGATGAAGATTCAATATAAACTCGATTCGAACATTACCATGTGCCTGGACGAATGCGTCAAACTGCCGGCCTCCTATGAAACCGTCAAACAATCGGTAGAAATGTCGATGCGTTGGGCCCAACGCAGCCGTGATGCCTGGATTAACCGTGACGGTTACGGCATTTTCGGTATTCAGCAAGGCGGAGATTATCAGGATTTGCGCGCTTATTCGGCGGAAAAGTTGAAAGAGATCGGTTTTGACGGCTATGCCATCGGCGGTTTGGCGGTCGGCGAAGGACAGGAAACGATGTTTAAGGTTCTTGACTATGCGCCGGGAATGCTGCCGGATGACAAACCCCGTTATCTGATGGGCGTCGGTCGGCCGGATGATATCGTCGGCGCGGTTTTGCGCGGCGTGGACATGTTCGATTGCGTGATGCCGACCCGTTCCGGCCGTACCGCTCAGGCGTTTACCCGTTTCGGCACCGTTAATATTCGCAACGCCCGCCACCGTGAGGATCCGCGGCCGTTGGAAGAGGGCTGCGACTGTCCGTTGTGTACCCATTATACCCGCGCCTATCTGCACCATTTGCAAAAGGCTAACGAAATTCTGGCGGTGATGCTGCTGACTTGGCACAATATCCGTTACTATCAACGACTGACCGCCGGTTTGCGCACCGCAATCGAAAATAATGCTTTGGACGCGTTTGCCGCCGATTTTTATGCCGATCAGGCCCGGGGCGATATTGAGGAGATTTGAAAATGACAGAAAACCCGCATTGTGTTCCATCTAAAAATCTGCGCGTCTGCGTTTCGGGCGGCCATTGTGACGGCAAGGATCCGGCCTATGTCGAAGAGTGTTACAAAATGGGCGCCAAGATCGCCAAAATGGGTTTTCGCCTCGATTACGGATTTTCGAACTCGGGCGTGATGGGGGCGGTTGCCCGCGGCGTGCTCGATAATTGGAAAGAACGCGAAGACAAATATTATAATGACGTGACGCCGATTGTCGGCGTAACCACCCGTGAATATTACGAACTGTATGAAAAAGACGATATTTTGCAGCAAATCAGCGAAGTGGTGTTGGAAGATACGTTAGAAAACCGTAAAATCAAGTTGTTGGAAGCGGATATCGTGGTGTTTGCCCCCGGGGGCGTCGGCACTTTGGACGAACTGGCTTATGATTGTGTGGCGATGCAGGACGGCTTTTTGAAGACCAAACCGTTCATCATTTATAATATCAACGGCTTTTTCTATCATATTCTCGAATATCTGAAAGTTCTGGCGGCAAGCGGTTTTGCCGCGCCGGTACCGTTCATCGTCGTTGACGACAGCGAAGAGCTGGAAACCGCTTTTCGTCTGCTGCGGCTGCGCTATAACAATTGCTCAAATTCCGAAGAAGCTTATGCCGCTGCCCGGCAGTTGGCTTATGAACTTCCCTATTTCCTCAAGAAGAAAACCGACAGCAGCGTCCATGTCGAAGACATTATGACCGCAATGGAAAAAATCAAGTCGGACGGCAGCGACGAACAAAAACAGGTGTTGGAAAGCGAAGTTGAACAGGCTTATCTGGAAAAAGAAATTGAGCGCATGTATGATCGGCTGGCTAAAACCGGCCGCGATACGGCAATTGTCAGCGATAAGCTGACCCGGCTCAAACAAAGGAAGAAAAAATGGAAATAAAGACGATACCTTCGTCGGTGTGGAAGTTTTTGTGGCACTATTTTTCCCGACAGAAGATTTTGTTTTTTTCGACTCTCGGCGCTATTGTTTCGGGGGAATTTCTGGTCCGGCTGTCTCTGTATTATGCGGCGCAAATTGTAGAAGTCATAGCCGGCGAGGGCAGTCGGGAACAAATGCTGCACCGGGCGTTGGTGTTGGTGGTGATTGCCTCGGTCTTGCTGCTGGCCAAAAGTCTGGCGCAGAACTTTATCGCTTTTCTGGAAGCGCGGTTCATGCCGTCCTGCGTGGCTAATGTGGCCAAAGACCTGTTTGACTATGCTCATCAGCACTCCACGGCTTTTTTTGCCGAGGAAATGGCCGGTAACATTTCCGGCAAAACCAAAACGATTATCGACAGTATTTATCCGATTTATTATAATCTGGTCTGGGGTTTTTTGACTCCGTTGGTGGCCATGCTGATTACGATCGGTTTTGTTGCCGGCATTAACCTGCTTTTGGCATTGATTCTGTTAACGCTGAATTTGTTGGTGATTTATGTGATTTATCGCCTCAGCCGCGGCATGGTTCCGGTTTCCGAACGTCGTGCCCGCACCATGTCGGAGGCTAACGGCGTATTGGTTGACAGCATTACCAACGCCGGTCTGGTTAAAAATTTCAGCCGTTATAAATATGAGAAAAAACACTATTTCAAATATATGAAAACGGCGGCGGATCGTGCCGAGACCCGCAAATTCGGACAGATTTTTATCTGGCAGAACTTGTTTCGGGCGTTGGTGCAGGTGCTGTTCTACGCGTTGCCGGTGTGGTATTGGTATATCGGCAAAATCAACATTGCCGATTTTGTATTGTTGCAGTCGCTGATTGCGATTTTGAGCAATACTTTCAGTATGCTTTCGATGAATTTTATGCAGTTTTTCAAAATTTACGGCAGCATCCGCGACGGCTTGAATTTGTTGTCGAAGCCCTGTGACGTCCGGGATGCCCCCGGTGCGGCCAAGCTCGGGATTTCCGACGCCGCGATAGAGTTTCGCAATATCCAGTACCGTTATAAAGGCGCGCGCTTTTTGTTTGAAGACTTCAATCTGCAAATCGGCGGCGGTGAAAAGGTCGGGCTGGTAGGACGTTCGGGGTCGGGAAAATCAAGCCTGATAAAACTGTTGTCCCGCTACTACGATCTTCAGGGGGGGACAATTACGATTGACGGTCAGGACATTACCGGGGTAACTCAGGACAGTCTTCGCCGCCGGATCGCGCTGATTCCTCAGGATCCGAGCTTATTTAACCGCAGCATTATCGAAAATATCCGTTACGGGCGTCCTCAGGCCACCGATGAAGAAGTGTTTGAAGCGGCGCAGCAGGCATATATTCATGATTTTATCGTTAAACTGCCGGAAGGCTATCAAACCAAGGTCGGCGAACGCGGCGTCATGCTTTCGGGCGGAGAGCGCCAACGGGTCGCAATTGCCCGCGCGATTTTGAAAAACGCGCCGATTTTGATTTTGGACGAAGCGACGTCAGCCCTCGACAGCGAAAGCGAACGCTATATTCAGGAGTCGTTGCGACAACTAATGGCAGGCAAAACGGTGATTGCAATTGCCCATCGCTTGTCAACCCTCAAGGAAATGGACCGGATAGTGGTGATGGACAAAGGCAAAATTGTTGAAAGCGGCTCGCATTCGGCATTGATTCGCCGCAAGGGCGCCTATTGGGGCTTTTATGCGATGCAGTCTTCCGGTTTTATTGAAGCGGAGGATTGAAAATGCTCAAAGCTGTATGGTCGTTTTTTTTCTTGTCTGCCTTTGCCGCCGCTTTGTGGCAGAGCGCCGGCGGTGTGCTGACGGTATGGAATGAGATGGCGGCGGCGTTGTTCTCGTCGGCCAAAGCCTCGTTTACGATTGCGCTCAATCTGACCGGTATGTTGTGCCTGTGGCTGGGACTGTTGAAAATTGCCGAAAAATCCGGAATTACCGAGATGCTGGCTCGCTTGCTGAAACCGTTGTTTGTGCGGATTATGCCGGGTGTTCCGGCCGATTCTCCGGCCATCGGCTCGATGGTTATGAATATTGCCGCCAACGTTTTAGGACTGGACAATGCCGCGACTCCGGCCGGGTTAAAGGCAATGGAGCAGCTTCAGGAGGTCAATCCGCACAAGGATCGCGCGTCTGACGCTCAGATTTTGTTTATGGTGATCAATTCTTCGGCGGTGACTCTGATTCCGATGACGATTTTGATGTATCGTTCAGAGCTTGGCAGCAGCAGTCCGGCAGCGGTTTTTATTCCGATTTTGTTGGCCACCTCGGTTTCGACTTTGGTCGGTTTTTTGTCTGTGGCCTGGGTTCAGAAGCTGAATGTGTTCAATCGGGTTGTTTTAGGCTGGATGTTGTTTTGGGCCGGTTCGGTTGCCGCGGTTGCCTGGGCTTTTTTGCGGCTTCCGGTTGATGTCCGGACTGAGGTTTCGGCCGCGACGGGAAATTTTCTCCTGATTTTGATTATCGTTTGGTTTATTTCGTGGGGCTTGTGGAAAAGAATTGATGTTTACGAAGTTTTTATCGAAGGTGCCAAAGAAGGATTTAAAATTGCGGTGACCATTATTCCGTATCTGGTGGCGATGCTGGTCGCCATTGCCGTTTTTCGGGCGTCGGGAATGTTTGGCCTGCTGTTGGACGGTTTGCAAAATCTGTTGGCTTTTGCCAAAATCGATACCGAATTTATCCCGGCTTTGCCGACGGCCCTGATGAAACCGCTTTCCGGAAGCGGGGCGCGCGCTTTGATGATCGAAACGTTGCAAAACTATGGGGCCGACAGCTTTCCGGGGTTTGTCGCTTCGGTCGTACAGGGGTCTACGGAAACCACTTTTTATGTTTTGGCGGTTTATTTCGGCGCGGTAAAAATTTCTAAGACCAGGGCCGCCCTTCCTTGCGCATTGCTGGCAGACCTTGCCGGAATCGTTGCTGCAATTATGCTCAGCTACTTTTTTTATATGCCGCGCATTTAAGACGGGACGTGACAATTCGTTTTAGGCTGTAAGCGTTGAGAGACAACGTTTATATGGCAAAACAGGCTATTGCAAAAAAAGGTACGTTAAAATGCAAGGAAAAGCAAGACCAAAAATCAAGCCTTAGCGAAGAAATTTTGTGCAGCAAAAAAACGTACAATATTTTCAATCACCTAACCTAACAATTTTAATAAAGGGGAATGATT
>OFGN01000024.1_pt1 | contig 141742 bp, 156 predicted proteins | sample 1521821 | NCBI WGS metagenome assembly OFGN01 (sample SAMEA3504094, study PRJEB24116) | mouse gut metagenome | biome: mouse gut; feature: mouse-associated habitat; material: faeces | place: Denmark | collected 2011
CCGACATCGGATTTTAAATAAAATTGTTATTTTGTAATGATTTATGTTTGCTTTTTTAATAATCGTAAACTAAACTTAAGACGTATCAAAAAAACGATCCTTTTTTTGACGCAGTTAAATATAAAAAAAACGCCCCGGTTTACGGAGCGTTTTTTTATATTTTAGATGGTTGGGGGTTAGTAAATCGGGAATTTTTCACAAAGTACGAGAACTTTTTGCCTGATTTCTTCAATTGTTTTTTCGGCGTTGCCGGCAGCCAAAGCGTCGATGATGTCACCGATCCAGTTGCCGATCAGCGTGAATTCCTTTTCCTTAAAGCCGCGAGTCGTGCCGGCAGGCGTACCGACGCGGATACCCGAAGTGATTTTGGGCGGTTGCGGGTCAAACGGAATCGCATTTTTGTTGCAAGTAATATGGGCTTCCTCCAGCTTTTGCGCCACCACGTCTCCGGTCAATCCTTTGGGACGCAGGTCAACCAGCAACAGATGGGTATCGGTGCCGCCGGAAACCAAGTCAAGTCCGCGCTGTTTTAAAACGTCTCCCAGAATTTTGGCGTTTTTAACCACCTGAGCCGCATAAGCCTTAAACGATTCGCTCAGATCCTCTTTGAAACAAACAGCTTTGGCGGCAATAATATGTTCCAACGGACCGCCCTGGGTGCCGGGGAAAATTGCCGAATTGATTTTTTTTGCCAGTTCTTCGTTGTTGGTTAAGATCATGCCGCCGCGCGGTCCGCGCAAAGTTTTGTGCGTGGTGGTGGTGACAACGTCAGCATACTCCAGCGGGTTGGGGTGGCAGCCCCCGGCGACCAAACCGGCAAAGTGCGCCATATCCACCATCAGATATGCGTTGACACTGTCGGCAATACGGCGAAATCGCGCAAAATCAATTTGTCGCGGATATGCCGATCCGCCGGCAATGATCAACTTCGGCTGATACTCTTGGGCCAGCCGTTCCACCTGATCGTAATCAATCAGTCCGTCTTCTTTTCTGACACCGTAGGAAACGGCCTTGAGCCATTTGCCGGAAATAGAAACTTTCGAGCCGTGAGTAAGATGGCCGCCGGCGTCCAACGACATCCCGAGAATGGTATCAAACGGCTGCAGCAGAGCAACATAAACGGCGGTGTTGGCCTGAGATCCCGAATGCGGCTGAACGTTGGCAAATTTTGCATTAAACAGCTTTTTGGCCCGTTCAATCGCCAGATTTTCCACTTCGTCGACAAAAACGCAGCCGCCGTAGTAGCGTTTGCCGGGGTAGCCTTCGGCATATTTGTTGGTCAAAATGGATCCTTGCGCTTGTAAAACAGCTTTGGACACAATATTTTCCGAGGCGATTAATTCAATCTGATCGCGTTGGCGCTGCAGTTCGCGATGAATGGCAGCGCTGATTTCCTGATCTTCCTCTGCCAGATTTTTTTCAAAATCCATCATTATTTTCCCTCCTCAATTTTCTCGATTCGGCGGTTGTGACGGCCGCCTTCAAATTCGGTTTGCCTAAAAATTCCGATCCGCCGGATAACATCCGGAGCCGACATGGTTCGGCCGCCGAAAACAATAACGTTGGCATTATTGTGTTTTTTGGCCATTTCAGCCGTAAAATCATCATATAACAGAGCGGCGCGGATACCGTGGTAACGGTTGGCGGCAATCGAAATGCCGATTCCGGTTCCGCAGATTAAGATTCCCAGTTCTGCCTGGCCGTTAAGGATAACTTCGGCCATTTTTTTTGCGGCGTCGGGATAATCGCAGGAATCGGTATTATGGGTGCCGAGGTCTTGCAATATGATCCCCAGATCGGCATAATGGCGAATAAGTTCCTGTTTTAGTTCAAAACCTCCGTGGTCGGATGCGATTGCTATTTTCATGATTGCTGCCTTTATGTTGTTAACCTGCGGCGATGATAGAACAAGCGCGAGAAAAAAAAAGCATTTTTTTAAGATTTATGCAAAAAAAGTTATTGACGTGATCAAAAAAAATTGTATATATAGTCTCATTGAATGTGCAACGGTATTGTGGCCGGTTGGCAGAGTGGTTATGCAGAGGACTGCAAATCCTTCTATATCGGTTCGATTCCGGTACCGGCCTCCACAGCATATTATTCCGGCTTAGCTCAGCGGTAGAGCAATCGGCTGTTAACCGATTGGTCGTTGGTTCGAATCCGACAGCCGGAGCCATATTGGACAAGGCTTGTGATTTAGGTCACAAGCCTTTGTTTTTTCTTGTGTTTTTGCGGTTCGGGCGAAGGCGTTTTTGGGGGACAAATTAGCCAGATTTTGTACCTTGGAGAACGGGAAATTTAACGCATAGCCCAGTTTGTTGTCCTTTAATTCCAGAGTGTGGAAAATCATCTTTAAAAGTTTTCTTTTTAATTCGAGATTATGGCAGTTTTCAAAGATTATCCACGAATTGCGCGCTAAATCCAGAATTTCGGATAAAAGGTCGTTAAAACAGTCATCCGCTTTGTTATGGGCAGTCATTTTTATCATCAATCGGCTTTTTTCGGTGCGCAATTGTTCTTTTTTCGCTTCGAACAAATCTTTGTCGATTTCCCCGTCGAGAAACAAGTTTAACAGTTTGTCCAGTCTGTTGTTGGTTTTGCTTAAGTTTGCCTGCAAAACGCCCATTTCTTTGTTGCGAAACTCAATTTCGGCTTTTTGGGATTGTCTTAAGTGATTATTAATTTCATCTAAAAAGGTCTTGGGAAACTGCAAAGTTTTAAGAATAAGTATAATTTGGGCATCAACTTCTGTTTCCGGAATATATTTGCGTCTACCCTCAGCATCGTAACAAACAACATAACTGAATTGCCCTTTTTTTAATTCGTTGGTACACATTTTGCCGGTATGGGCACATCGGATTAGGCCGCGGTATAAAAACGGCATCTCAGAGTATTTGAAAGGCTTTTTACCGGCGCTTAGACGGACGGTTTGGCAACGGTCCCATATGTCTTTTGAAATAAGCGGCTGATAACAGTGAGGAAAAGTTTTGTCTTTTATACGCATTTCACCGTAATAAAACGGGTTTTTTATGATATGGTGTAAAGTTGAAACGGTCAAAGGTTTGCCAGTGCGCGATCGGGCACCGATTCGGTCTGCTTCTTTTTTTAGTTCTCCCAATGAAGAGCGGCCTAAGGAATAGGTAACAAACAGCTTTTGCAATAACGGGCCTTGAATTTCGTCAGGTTTAATCCAGGCTTTGCCATGGTCGTTGTGGCAATTGATATAGCCGGTCGGAGCCTGGCCGGCATATTCGCCGTTGTTGTTCTTATATTCCAGAGAACGGCGGACGTTTTCTGAGAGTTGTAAAACATAAGATTTTGCGCCCATGACCGCAAAATCCCAACGCATAATATCCATTGAGTTGGCGTTCTTGCTGATTACCATTCCTTCGCGGTAAAAATGCAACTCGATTTTTTCTTGCCGGATCAAATTATCCAGCATAACGCTTTCCTTGAAAGAGCGTTGAATACGATCAACGGCATCAGCTATAATGGCAATCGTTTCTTTTTGTTTTTTACAGAAATTTATCATTGCCGTAAATTCTTTGCGGTTGCCACGGGTAGAGCTTTCTATAATTTGAAAAGATTTTATAACTTCAAAATTTTTTCGGTTGGCGTATTCGGTAAGGCGTGTATTTTGGGCAGCGAGACTGTGTCCTTCCTCTTGCTCCTTTGAACTCACCCTGGTCAAAATAACAGCCTTCATCTTTTAGTTCACTCCACATTTTTATTAAACAATCGAAAACTCCGGTAAAAAGCAGGATGCTTTCTTCAATTTTGCCGTCCGACAGAGGGACGGAAGATAAATTTTGAATTTTATTGATAAGATTATCTTTTTTCATGGTATAGAATTCTCCTGTCTTTTTCAATCGGAATTTTTATTTTAACAATCGTCATCTTTCTTATCCTCATAAAAAGTTACTTCCTTTCGGCGGACGGGGCGACAATGACTATCTGGTTTTTTAATTTTATTCATTCCTCAATCTCCTTTAAAAAATTTTTTGAAGACCTCTGAATTGTACTGCCCGGCTGTTAACGTAATCAATTCGGCAATCGTATATTTGTCTTTGACTTCTTTTAAATTTTCAACAAAATATCTGGTGCCAGCTTCGCAAGCTCCGGTGATAACTCGGTACATTTGAATAGCTTCCGCTTTGGTCACAATTGTATCTAACGGCAATCCTTCATAAGCAGAAGTATCGCGATTAGATAGCTTGTAAAGCAGCCCTTCTTTTGCTTGGGCGATTGTATCGCCGTGACTGAAATTAAGGCCATCAGTTACCACATAAGCAACCTTTCCTCTTATCTTGACTTTGAAAGCATTCTTCAGTTTTTTTAACACTTCACAAAATATGCTGTCAAAAACTCGGTATTTACCGTTTTGCCAACTAAGAGATAATTCCAAATTAAGTTTAAATTCGCGCATTGTAGATTGGAACGTAGAAGGTAAAGCACGAGTTTGTGCTTTTAGCGCGTTTCTCAAATACAGAGAGCCCCCAACGGTAGGATTAAAACCTTCCGGGATACTGGTTAAGCTTCTCAAATCCAGAAAGCCCCCAACGGTAGGATTAAAACCTTCCGGGATACTGGTTAAGCTTTCCAAATCCAGAGAGCCTTCTATTATTTCTTCTCCGTAAAACTGTTTTTCAGTTAGATTATATTTTTTACAAAAAGTTTTTCTGTCTTTCATTGTTTGTTTCCTTTACATTTCGTACCATTGGTTTAGATTTTTGAGGATTTCCTCGTATTTTTTGCCTTGGCTGCTGCCGAGTACCCCGGATATGTCCATATCCCGCAACATCATATCAATTGTGGTTTTGGCATTTTTGGAGGTAACATCGCTCCAAGAAGACTCTATTAGTTTTCGGCCGTCGAATTTCACTAATCCGGCAATGCGTTTATAGTAGTTGCGCATTTCGTCAAAGTTATCGAAGCTGGAACAGCCGGAAGCAAAGAAGCATTGCAAAAGTCCGTGAAACAGGCGGTTTTGGCGGTTGCTTTTATAAGTTTCCTTACCCATAAAATCGAAGTAAACCACATCCCCTTTTATGCGCTCAATTGCATTGCGCCATTCGCGGTTGTTGCCAAAGAGTTCATAAGCTTTTTGTTTGGATATCTGCATTATCTTTACTCCGGCAAAGAATCGTCGAGGATTTCGGCGGTTGTTTTTTTTGCTAACTGCTTTTCTTTTTCTTCAATAGCTTTGGCGGCTAAACTTTCCGGCATTTTATTAATAGCAGGGATATTATAATAGCGGCACATGGCAATCTTATTGATGCCCAGTTCGTCTATCCTTTTCAATTGTTCTTCGGTAATGTCTTGTTTATTGACTTTTTCTGCAAAACAGGAAAGGCTTTTTTTCAAAATCTTCATTAAAATCTTCTGCCCGTTTTTCCTGCGAGAAACTGACGCCGTTCCAGGCAACTGACAGGAGATTTTTATTTAATTCGGGAATTTTAAACATAGTTTTGTCCTTTTTTAATTGTTCGTATTAACGAGAGCCTCAAACACATCGTCCACATCACAATCGCAGCGGTCGGCAACCATAGCGGCCAGTCGTTCGGTTGAGATGTCCGGTTCGCTTTCTTCGATTTCTTCCCAGACCTCTAAAATATCCTCGTCTGTGTATTCAAATTTTGGTTCCGGGATATGTTTTTTGTGTTTTTTACTCATTTTCTTTCCTTTCAAAACTGGGGCAGTTTAACCGCGTGCCCGGGCGGTGTTAAAGAGGACTCAGTTGTTGTCGGCGGTTGTTTTGTTGTTCAAACTGTTTTCGACTGCGGCCACGCCTTTGGCTTCGCTGTCAATTGCGACAGGCAATTCAAACCAGGTGCCGGCGGTTGACATACCGTCGCGCAGGCTGGTGTAGATCTTTTTCAGCGTAACTACCTGTGCCGGTTTGATAGCGTCCATACGGCATTGTATGCGCTTTTCCAACATTTCCTGCGTAACTTTGAATTCGGCAAAGGCGGCAATCAGGCGCTTGATATTTTCCGGGCTGGTGTCGGCGGAAGCTGTCAAGGTTGCCTCGCACTGCGCAACGGCGGCTTCGACAACATCTCCCGGGATAACGCCTAAAATACAAGCGCGTTGGCGGCGGGCGCCGTCGTTGGCTACCAGTTCGTAAATGTCGCGCGGATCTTCAAGTTTGTAGTCGCCTTTTTTGGTATGGCGTATATGCTTGACGGTAAAGGTTTTGGACATTTTGGTGTTGGTCTCCAAGTCCCAGGCGTAGGCTTCGACCGTACTTTCGCCGTTCTTGCGTTCCAGTTCTTTAATGCCGGACTGGATATTGCCCCATTTTTGCGCGATTGCTTCGGCCAAGCGGATGCTGGGGCCGGTTATTTCCGACCCGCCGCGGCTATACGAATAGAGAGCACTTTCTGCCAGCTTGGGACGGGTACAATCGTTTAAGATGCGGTCGGTGGCTGCAATTGGGTCACGCGGGAACCTTTTGGCAATTACCATCGCCGCCTGTACTTCGGCAATGGCTTTTGACTGTTCGATTTCAACCACGGCATTTGAGGCTTGGTTGGCCGGCAGCCGGTTTTGTTCAAACGGGTTGGGAGTGGTGATTTTGGTAATATTGTTTTCCATGATCTTTTCCTTTACTTGATTAAAAAAGTGCGCGTCGGCACGGTTTGTTTGTTATATTTTTCGAAAATTTCCGGATGCTCCGCCAACAAACGGTTCTTGTCGAAGTATTGCCGGGGTTTGCCGTATTTCCAAGTGGCCAAGGTGCGGTCATTTGAAGTTAGGACTTCGTTTTCGCCCATAAAGGCGGCAATTTTTGTTTTGAGATCCTCGCAAAGGTTCTCCAGCGACACGATTTGCTCTTTGGCTGTTTTCATTTGCTCGGCCAACAGATGAATATACGGGCTGGCCGTTATCTCGGTTTGGGTGCTCTCGCAAAAGCGCCGCATAACATCGTCGAAACAGCGCGGTTCCGGAGGAATATTGTCTTTAACCTTTTGCCAAAAGGATGCGTATTCCCGCAGCATATGGCGCTGGATATTTTCGCTGGCCTCAACATGATAGATTCTGAAATCCGACCCGCCGATAAGTACTGCAACATCGGTAATGCGGCGATTGTAAACCATCATGTAGTGCTGGCACTGGCAAATATATTCAACCGGGATTTGATCCGTTCCGGGTTCGCCCCAGCCTTCGGCGGTACGGGCGGTTTTTATTTCCAGAATCCTCTCCGGATCTTCAATCACCAGTCCGTCAACGGTGGCGAATATGTAATCATATCCAGGCATAAAGAAGATTTCAGTTTCGGCAACGCTGTAACCGGTAACATCTGAGTAGTGTTGGCGGATAACCGGTTCCAGCGTCCGGCCCCAGAACAAACCGGCGTTATCTGAACCTTCCGACGGATTGCAGCCTTTTTTGTCACACCAGACTTGATACGGGCTTTTCCATTTGGAAAGGCCGAGAACGGCGGCGGAATCGGACCCGCCGATGCCTTTTTTCCTCTCCTCCAACCACTGTTCGCGGGTAAGCGTCATAATTTTACCCTTTCCGCTTTAGAATAAAATTTTTGATGTTTTCCTTCGTGCCGTTAATTCTAAAGGCATACAGGTCCGGCTCGTCGTCGTTGATCTGGGCGGACAGGACGATATTTTCCACGATGCCGGTCAACGTGCGATAGCCTTCGCCGGCGCTGTTTTCCGCCCAAATGACCGGTGCCCAGTCTTGATTGATTTTTTCAATTGTTTTCATTTGTGTTTCTTCCAAAAATTAAGGGTTATAAGTGAATTAGAACAACGGCGAACAGCCAAAAGCCGAACAGGAAAGCGATGGCAAAAATACAGCAAACTTCACTGATTTGCTCTTTTTTAAGCTGACGGCGGTAAGCGCGATATTTCTGTCCGCACTCAAAATTGCTGATGTTTGGGCTTTGCATGGTAATTCTCCTCTCAAACAATGCCGCATTTCAGGCATTCTTTGGTCAGTACCCGAACCAGTTCGGTTACGGCGTTGCGGATGCCGTCGCAATGGACAAACTCGTCAAAGTCGTCGCCGTGATCGTCCAATAGTTTCTCTACCGCCATTTCCAAACGCTGATCGGTTGAAAAGTGGGAAGGATAGCAAATCAGGCGTCCGTTCTCGTCCCATTCCTCAAAATGGCTGTCCGCTTCCGGCATATTGTCGGCGACATAGCAGTTGTCCGGCTGCAGATTTTGTTGCAGCGCTTTGCAAAAAGCCGTGAATTCCGGAATAGTCTGCAATTGTGTGATTAAGGGTGATTTCGTCATGTTAGCCTCCCAGGGAAACTTTGATAGAAATTGCCTGGTCATATCTGCTATACAGGCAGTCCCAAAGGTTGGGAAATGACTTTTCAAGTCGGTTAAGCTGAGCATCCATTCTTGCGATTAAGTCTGATATAAAGTTCAACGATGCTGTATTGATGTTATTCTCAAATTCGCTGATGAGCGAAAAAGTTTCAACTTCAGCGATGTTATTAGTGTCGATTAAATCTAAGTAAATTTTGTTTATCATTTTGTTGACCTTGTTTTGTTGTTTATACTAAAACAAATATACTTTTTTTAGTACATAGTCAATACTATTTTTAGTATTAAATGAAAATTTTTAGTATATTGGCAATTTTTTTTGTAAAATTTTTAGGAGAAAAAAGTAAAAATGCCGCCAGATGGCGGTGAAAATATAAAAAATTTGATATTCATGTATTTTTATTTAAACTAACAAATATCAAATTTGTGGTGAATTTGTTTAAATCTTATATTTATATTAATCAGTTACTGGTTATTATATGCGGAATCCAAGGTATTTTATTCATTTTCGAATGGTGTTCTAACAATATAACTACGTATTGGAAAATATTTTTCATGAGCCGTCTTTAAGCTTTCCTCACTGTTCATGTATGATGTGGGATATAAAAAATTTTTTGATATTTCATCTGTATCATGCAAAACTTGTTCTGTTTGGTATATCATTTCTACTTTTTGTAAAACAACTTTGTTGCAATCATAATCATCCTCTAGGATAATGTGAATTTCACTCTTCTTATTAATTATTTTATTAAAGATGTCAAAGTCAGAAATATCTTCCGTTATATTGATGAGAAGTATTTTTTCATCTAACGGTTTGATCTGGTTGCTTGTTTTGTCATGCAAAAAATCATAGTTATATTCAGCAAAGCCTATTATTCCCTCGACAAGTTTTATTTTTTGTTTGTTATCTTTGACAAAATTTAAAGATATAACAGACCTTGTTCCGCTTGTTATTTGCCAACCAGACTCATTAACTTTACCTTTAAAATAAATTGTAATTTCTTTGTCTGATGTTATTGAGATGCTTTCTAAAGATGCAATAACTGTGGTCATTTTACCCTACTTTTTCCGATTTTAATGTATAAATAACCTTGCCGATAATTGCAGCGTTGTGGATAGTGGCGTTGCGTGGCTGATAAAGCTCGTTGTCTGATAATATGGTGATTTCCTCACCAAAACCACATTGAATGCGTTTAACGGCAAGCCCGCCGGACAGACGTAGCAAAAATAAACCGTCCGAATCCGGTGAAATGCGGCTAATATCCACCAAAACCCAGTCCCCGTCTTTAAGGGTTGGTTCCATTGAATCGCCTTTAACTTGCAGCATTTTTATGTTTTTGGGCGATGAGAAGGTGATGTTGTGATAGTCGTCAGCAGGCATAATCCATTGTCCGATAACATCATCCGGCGTTTGGTCGCTACCGGAGCCGCAGCAGGCAACGGTATTTAAGATGTCAATGGCTATCGTCTCTTTGTCGTGTCGGTGGAGATTATAGACAAGCTTGGTGACATCTTCAATTATGACATTTATTTCACTTGGGTAGGTAGGTATGATAGGGGAAAATAAAGGCTTAGATGACAACTCTTGTTCGTCTATTTGTAATATGCGTGCGATTGCTCGCCGATCATCTTCCTTTAATTTCTGTGGTAATCCATATTTGATATATTGGTGTATATATTGATCTTTCCTGCCGATTGCTAGCGAAAGTTCTCTATAATTTGTTCCCTTTTCAGCAATTTTTTCATCAAGATATTTTCTTATTTCTTCTTGGGTCTTCATATGAGGTGCTCCTTTTCTTCAATAATATACTAAAAATACTATTTGTGCAAATACTAAAATTAGTATTGACTTTGTGCTTGTTTAAGTATATTTTGTACTGAGATTAGTAATAAGTCGGAGGATTGGATGACAAGAAAAGATTTTTTAGAAAAAATTGAGGAATTTTTACGCAAGAACAAAATTGCACCAACGGCTTTGGGGATTGCAAGCATAAATAATCCTGGCTTGGTTTTTGATGTTCGCAAAGGGCGGGAATGCAGAGAGGCCGTTCAGCAACGTGTTTTAGAATTTATGGCAAAATATGAAGAGGAAAACAACGAATGAAAAAATTTTTAATTTGGCTTTTGACATCTTTATATCCGGCAATTTGCGTGTTTGAAAAGACGGCAAAAAATTCGATGTATGAAGATGATGAAGGCAACGTTTGGCAGTGTTTCTGCCGCAAAAAACGATCCGCAAAATAGTTTTGCGGTTTTTAAAAGCCGGACCGGTTCCGTTCGGCTGTTTTTTTATTAGATTAACAAAAATAAGAAAGGTAAAAAGATGAATAATAATGAATTTGGTGCCCGTCTGGCCAAACAAACTTTAACCGGCGATATTGCCACATTTTTAATTGACCGCCTGCGGCAATTTCCGAAGCCATATCAGCAGATGAGCGAAGCTGAACAAGGTGAACAGATTGAAATGGCAAAGCGTGCAGCATGCGAACTGGTCAATAAAGCGGTCAACATTGTCGCAAGCGGCGGCCGCAAGACCGTACAGGCCGAGATGGGAAAAATCACTGTTGACAAGGGATTGAAATGCGAAATTAAGGCCAACGTGGCTTATGCCGATGAATTAATTTCGGTTGCCGGCAAGCCGATTTTAATTGTGACCAATTCGGATGACGAATTCACCGGCGGCGGTGAAAATCTAAAAGCAGATCCCGATCAGCGGGAAATGTTTAATAACTGCAATGCGGAGTACCGGGAAGCAGACGGCGATGGTATTCCGGAACCGGAAACGGCTGCACATTCTGATTTGCCAGCATTGGAAGACCATACTGTCGTTGATGCGGAATTTGAAGAAGTTGACTCTGACGATGCCGCTAAGGAAGAAGACCCGTTTGCAGCAGAAGAAGATTCTTTTGCAGATGTCGACGAACAATCAGCAGACAGTGAAAACGCTGCTTAACGACAAGGACAAAGAAAGATGGCGGTTGTTCTGGTTATTCCCGGTCTGCCGGTACCGAAAGGGCGTCCCCGCTTTACACGGGCGGGATTTGCCTATACGCCGGAAAAGACCAGGCGTTATGAAAAGCTGGTTGCCGGTCTTGCCTCAACCAAAATGGCCGGATTACCGCCATTTGACTGTCCGATAAAAGTAATGGTAACCGCGTTTATGAAAACGCCGCAAATGTCAATTAAAAAAACGGCTGACGCGCTGGCAGGATATATCCTGCCGGCAGTTAAGCCCGATATTGACAATTTGGCCAAGGCGGCGCTTGACGCCTGCAACGGGATAATTTGGCGTGATGACGCGCTGATCTGTTCGCTGCTGGTAAAAAAGCGCTATGCTGCCGAGCCGCGGCTTGAATTGCGGGTGATGCCGGAAGAAACAACTTTGTTTGGATGAGGTACAAAAAATTAATCAGGCACAAAAACTATTTGGCAAACCGGACAAAAGAACCCGGGAAGCTTTGAAACAGCACCCGCGGATGACGGATGCGCAACTGTTGGAATTTGAAAAGGCAGTGTTGGAGATTGCTGCCCACCGGCGCGGATACCGGGCGCGGGCGCAGGATTTGATAACCCGGGTGATTGTGCCCGAAAAACTGAGGAGAGGATTATGACAGGCGAGGAATTAAAACAATTTGAAGCTCTTCGGCAGGAGAACGCCCACCTAAAAGACCGTTTGCAAAAGGTAATAGAACAGTTACAACATACGGTTGTGGAACGGGAACGTTTGGCTGTTGCTTTAAAAAACAGGAGCAAAAGCGATGCAGAATAAATTTGCTTTTTTTGCTAATTTTGCCGAAACAATTAAAGAATTGCCCGACGAGATGCAACCGCGGGCATACCAGGCCGTGTGTGAATACGGAATATACGGAGAACTTCCGGATGATGTTCTTTTAAAAAGCATTTGTTTAATGGCAAAAAACTCAATCTATAAAGATTGGGGTGGTGCGCCGATAGGAAATAAAAATGCCCAAAAAAATAAGGGTGAAAAACAACCCCAAAACAACCCTGAAACAACCCCAAAACAACCTGATATTCTTGAGAAACAGAAACTAGAAACAGAAACCAAAACTGAAACAGAAACCAAAACTGAAACAGAAACCAAAACTGAAACAGAAAAGGGTTGTTTTTCGCAAACAACCCCGGTTGCGCCTGTTTGTTCTGCCGAGAAAGCGAAAGAATACGCTTTTGAGGGGGAGGTTATCAAACTGAAACAAAAAGATTTTGACGCTTGGAAGCAAGCTTATCCGGATTTGAACCTTTATGCGGAATGCCTTGTCCGTGACAATTGGTTGAAAGGGAAGCCGGAAGAGGAGCGAAAGCGATGGTTTATGTCAACGGCGGCGTATTTTGCGAAACAAAACGAACGGCGAAAAATCCAAAACGAACAACTGCGAGAGGATAGTTTGAACGACTACAAACCGGCACATTGCTCCGAGCCCAGACTGTTGACAGCAGAAGACATCGAAAAATTCATGAGGGGATAGGATATGCGCAAAGAGCTTGAAATAATCAAACACGTCATCGAGCTTTATACCGGTGACACAACTGACGCCGCAATGGCAAATTATGAACTCAAGAACAGCGAGCAGGTCAAAATGTATGCCGCCGCTTTCAAGGAATATGACTTGTCTGATGTTTTGAAAGCCATTGATGATTATTGGAACTTCAAAAATTCGAAAACAAAGCCGACAGTTGCGCAGATTTTGGCCGTGCTGAACAGCAATAAAGAGGTTGAGAAAAATAAATTTTCTGTCGATGTTCAACCTTCCCGATTTGATGAGAGCAACTGGCGGTATTGGGTTGGCGTTGACCTGGCGCGGGCTTTGATGATGCGGGGTGGTAATAAAAATCTGCGCTTTTGGTACGCCCGGGCGGTGAAGGAAATTTTTGCCGAACGGGTTGACCGTTTGCCGGGAGCGCGTTTTTGGGATTATGCCGCTAAAGTGCGCAAAGCTTTTGAAAACGGCTTTTTTGATGATGTGGACGATGTGGCGGAGAATATTCGGCGCCAAGAAGTGGATGGCAAACCGGTGCCAAAAGAACCGGTTGAATCGGGAAACTGGCTGGCTCTTCATTGGAAGGCCGGAGTGTAAGTGAACGGCAAATAAACGGCGGGAGGTTAAGACGGATGGGAAGTGAAGCTAAAAAAGAGAAATTGAAGCGCCAATTACGGTTCGCCGCAAAGGTGATGAAGCAGTTGCCGATGGCAAGCGTTCAGGGCTATCGGCAGTTTTGGCCGCAAATTATTCATTCCGAAGAAGAGAAAATGCTTATGGAACAGGAAAAATACCGCCGTTTGCCAACCAAAGCCGAAATTGACTTGATGGAACGGATTTTGGAATATTACAAGCCCTTGGATCCGTTTGAAACAAAGTTGGTATGGCAGCGGGCGGAGGGTAAGCCGTGGAAATGCTTAAGCCTTGATTTGGGTTACAGCCGCGCTTATCTTGCGTCAAAATATGACGCGGCAATTTCCAAAATGCTGATTTTTATCTGGTCTTCTTCAGTTATTCACGCTAATCAAAATATTTGATTGATTTTGATGTGAAAATCGTTATATATTACTTGTAAGGAGAAAAAAATGAAGACAGATTGGAAAATTCTGATAGCTGGGTTCTGTCTGGGTTTTACAGCGTATCTGCTTTTAATGAAAACGCAACCGCCGGTGGAAAGAGAAAATGAGCGGTCATTGGTCAAATATTGGCAAAACGTAGGTAAATACTTGACGAAGGCTATGGATGATGAGCGAAAAAAACAAAGCTAATAATGTGGCGGTAGTGGATAAAACTGCCTCTGCCGTAGATGATGCAGTTTCCGGCGAGGTTATTAAAGAAAAAGTTCACCCCAGTGTCAGAATGGAAGTGACGATGGCGGAACAAAGAACCGAAGAGACTTTGTTTTGCGGTCCTCTTCCGCCGGCCAAAGAGTTGGCAGCGTATGAGAAGATTGTTCCCGGAGCAGCAGAACGGTTGTTAAAAATGGCAGAAAGGGAACAAAAAAACAGTTACAAGCTTTCAAACAAAAGAAAACGCTTGTTGCGGTTGGGTATGATCTTGGGTTTTGTAGCATTAATGGGATTGATTTTCTTAACCGGTTGGGCAGTATATCTGAAGGAACCCTGGGTTGCAACTGTTTTGGTGGGATGATAGGGGTTTGCGGTATTATGGCTCGGGGCGGCAATAAAGAGGAAAAGGGCGATAATTCCTGAGAAATCAGAAGATTTTTTTATAAAAAATGAGGGGCGAAAAGGTGAATTTTCGCCTTTTGTTTTGTTTTTCAACGAGTTACGGGGAATTTGTCTAGACAAAATAGTTGTAGACATTTTTTCCGTTTTTGGGCATAATTTTAGGTATGATGGATTGAAGTGTAAAGATACGGCTGAGCGTCTTTACAGCTTCTTTTCTAAATGAAACATGATATGCTTTGACCTTTCGGCTCTCCGTTCAAGACGGGGAGTTTTTTGTATGTTTTTTTAAGGGGGAATGAGTGATGGCCGAAAGCAGGGAAAACGGCGGGCCGCGAGCGGTTAATCCGCATTTGTCGGACTTTCGCGATTTGCCGGCGGAAAAACAAAAAGCGATTGCTGCCGCTGCCGGCAAAAAGAGCGGTGAAGCGCGGCGGATGAAAAAGACTTTTCGCAATATTGCCAAAAGTATCTTAGACCTGCAAGCCCCCGAAGAGGTGGCTGCAAAAGTCAAAAAGTTTTTTCCCGGGTTGCCGGAAAACGAAATTGACAACCGCGCCGCAATGATTTGTGCCCAGCTTGCCCGCGCTTTGGAAGGCGACAGCAAAGCGTTTGAGGTTATTCGCGACACCGCCGGAGAAAAACCAACCGACCGGATTGAGCTTAAAAATGTAAATGAGGAGCCGTTTGAGATAAAGGTTGTTGAATGATTTGTTATAAGAAATATTTGCCGTTGTTTGATATGGACAGCCCCAAATATGACACTTTTGCCCTTACCGGCGGCCGCGGTTCTTGGAAAACCGGCAGCGCCTGCCGTGCCGTTTTGGTGGCGATGATGAAGAAAAAGAAACGAGTTGTTTGTTTTAGAGAAACTAAGAGCAGTCAGAAATCATCTTTAATTAACGAATTTCAGGAACTCATCGACGGCGAATTTAAGGGGCGCGGTTTTGTTTACAATACCGAATCGGTTACCAACGTTATTACCGGTTCAACGATAACGTTTCACGGCCTGCGCGACAGCAATGCCAATGCCCGCGAAGCGGTTAAAGGGTTGGCGCAAGTGGATATTTGGCTGGTTGATGAAGGCCAGGCTGTCTCTTTGGCGGTTTGGGAAGTTTTATTAAAAACTATCCGTAAAGACGGAGCCAGATTGATTGCCGTTTATAACCGGATTGATGACGATTTGCCGATTGAAAAGGCGCTGTTCTTGAATTATGCCGAGATGACGGCGCCGGAAAAGACCTATTTTGTTGAAGTCAATTATCCGGAACTGGCCGAAAAAGGGCTGATTGCGCAACGGTTCTTGGACTATGCCGAACTGGTAAAAAAGAACAAGCCGGATGAATATGAACGCGATTATTTGAACAAGCCCCGCGGCGCCAACGTTGCCCGGGTAGTCAAATACTGGAGTAAAGATAATGTCAACCCCGATATTCGCTATTGCGATGATCTGGACATCTATTTGTCAATGGACTTTAACGTCGATCCGATGATGTGGGTTTGTATTCATCGGGACAGTCAGACCCGGCGCTCTTACGTGTTTGACGAGATTGTGATTGAAAATTGCTGTACGGATGATGCGGTCAATGAATTTATCAGCCGTTACCGCGGGCATAAGGCCAAGGTTATCTTGAACGGCGATGCCAGTGGGCAGTACCGCAAAACGCAAAGCCGCTATACTGACTATGCGATTGTTAAAAACGCTTTGTTGCGCGCCGGCTTTAAGGTGGAAATCAGAATTCGCCGGCATAATCCGCCGATTCAAAACCGGGTTAAAGCTTTCAACAATATGGTCTTTGGCGATGACGGACAGCGGCGGCTGTTGGTCAGTCCGGTTTGCGAAAAGTTGATCTACAATATGAAGTCCCTGGTCTATAAGCCGGGGACTTCTGTTTTTGACCTGCCGACGCCGGATAAAATCCGTGCTGACGGGGAGAACAAACTTAAATTTCTCGGCCACATTTTCGATGCGGTGAGTTACCACGCCGAATTTTACGAGCCGATTTTGATGCAAAGGAACAATGAGTAATGGAATATGTTGTGGACGGGGAAAACAAGCCGCGCCGGCTGGATCGTGACCGTGCGGCGGAAGCGGCGGCGCAAATCGGGGCGATGTTTGACGATTATGACCGGGCGCGCGCCAAGCAGCTGGACATCTACGCCAAATTGAAGCCGGAGATTTATTTGGACGAACGTTGCCGCAGCCGCAAAAAGGATGACCCGGACAACTGGAAGTCCGATGTGCATTTGAATAAGCTGTATTCGCTGTTTGACACGCGTCAGGCGTTTGTATGGGACAATATCTATGCCAATATTGAACAAATGTTTGATGTGGAAGGCAAAGACGAGGAATCCGAACAGACTGCCAAGCTGCAAAAGGCGGCGTTGGTAAATGATTTTTACAACATGAATATCCAGCAAACGTTGGACAAGGCAATTGAATATTCCGATTCTGTCGGTGAAGCCTGTCTGTTTGTCAGTTGGAAAAGGAAGGTTAAACGAATCCGGCGCCCGTTTGAGGCTGTAGCGGATAATCCGGACTGGAGGGTTGTGCGATCAGGCGGCAGGTATTCGGTGTTTGAAGTGCCGGTATATGACGGGCCGGCAATTGCGGCGGTTAATCCGGTTGATTTGGCGTTCGATCCCAAAATTAACCCCGACAATGCCGAAGAATGGGACAGTGCCGCCAAAATCATAAAAAGCTGGAAGACCTATAACAGCATAAAAAGCAATCAGCTGTATGATTTGTCGGCGGAAGATCTGGAGGCATTAAAAGCGATGGTTGACCCTGCCACGCCGAACGACCGTGATATTGATGCGACGGGTAAGTTACGGGATGTGGTTGACGGTGACCGGCTGGAAGTGCTGGATTTTTGGGGAGACTTTGCCGCAACAGACGGAACTTTTTTAAAGAACTGGCATATTACGGTGATTGCAAGAAAGTTTGTGGCCGTTTTTGAAGACAATCCGCTGATCTTTAACCCGATTATCAATGTGGCAATGCAGCGCGATGTGGACAATAAGCGCGGGATTCCCCGTTTGTACTCGGCTTATGCGTTGGCAATGGAGCAGGAACACAAGGCCAACCTTGAAAACGACACCCAAAGCTTGAACCTAAACCCGCCGAGCTGGGTGCCGCGGGATGTGCTGGATAATCGGGATAAAAAGGAAATCCGCCTGTTTCCCGGCAAAATTACCGAATATGACCTTGGGATGGCCGACCCGAACATGATTATTCCGATGCGGTTTAATCTGATTAACAACGAAAATACGATTGCTTTTTTGGACGGGGCGATCAGTTCGGCTTCCGGCGTTTTCCCGAATATGCAGGGGCAGGAGGAATCGGGCAAGGCTTCGGCAACCGAAATTAAGGTTAAATTTTCGGGGCAGACCACCCGCCTGGCTAAGGATATTGACGCGTATAAGCAAAATATGATTGTGCCTATGGTGACCAAAGTGGCGGAACTTTCCGCGAATATGCGTTCGGGGGCGGTGCGTTTGCTGATTGATGAACGCGGCAGCAAGTTTGCGGCCGAAATTACCGATGCGGTGCGCTGGGGAAATTATAAGTACAAATATACCGACAGTTCCGGTTTGCAGAAGAAACTGCAGGCAAATGAAAAACTGGTGCAGATTATGACCCCGGTCTGGAACGACCCGGCTGTACCGCTTGATAAGCCGGAAATTGTGAAAACGGCACTCGAAAATGCCGATTTTAACAATCCGGATAAGTTCTTCTTAAATCAGGCACCGCAAATGCCGGTGCAACCGCAAGGTCAACCGCCGATAATGCCGGAAGGACAGTCGCCGGAAATGGCGCCGGATAATGCGGTGCCCGATCAGGCGGCTTTGCAACCGGTACCGGAGATTTTTTAGATGATGACTGATGCGGAAATTTTGAAAATTTATTCCGCCGTATCCTCTGACAACGGCCAACAGGTTTTGGCCGCGGCCAAGGATTATATGGTGGAAAAATCGGCGCAACCGGCATTTGGCGCCGAACAAATCAAAGGAATGGGATGTTTGATAAATTATCTTTCTTCCTTTGCCAACAAAGCTGAACAAATAATTACGAACAAACAGGAGAAAAATTGATGAATACCGAAGAATCAACACCTTTGACGGCGGGTCCCGAAGATACCTCTGCCGATGCGGCCGTAATTGATACCGATACCGCAGCAAGCGCTGCGCCGGATGATGCCGCTCCAGAGCCGGAAGGACAACCCGACAAAGCTGAGGAAAACGGAGCACCAAAAAGTGACAGTGAAAAACTGCTTGCCGGAAAATACAAGACCGTTGACGAACTGGAAAAAGGCTATAAAGAAGCCGAAAAGCTGGTAAGGGAAGCGGCGGAGTATCGCAAAAAGGTAGAAGCCTATGAAGCGGCCGAAGCCAAAGCCCGGGAAATGCGGGAGGCCGAAGCACGTTCTTACGGTTACCGGGATGCCGAAAGCCAACAAATTGAAAATGACGTTGCCGCGGCGGAGTTTAACCTTTATGTACAGGCCTTGGAAACCAGGCTTGAGGGGGAAGACTATACCAAGGCGGCGCAATTGCTGCAGGCTTATCGGCAGACAGGCCGTCGCGATTATCTTGAGGCGGCGAAAAAGTGTTTTGCGCCGGAAGTTATTTCACAAATTGCCGTTACCACTGCCCGTTATGCCGGGGAACGGCAAAATGAATATGCCCAAGCGAAATTTGTCGAGCAACGCCAGGCTGTCAACAGTCTGGTGCGGGAGTTTTGCGAAAAGAATACCGATTGGATTGATGCAAACGAAGAACGGCAGCAACTGGTCGGCGAAACGATTAAGGCGTTGGGGGCGGATGCTGATCTTGACGCTTTGAAATCTTTTATTGAAGCGATTGAAAGACGGGCGGTCGAAGACTTTAAGAAAGATATGGAGAAACAAAAAGAAACAGACGCACAGTTGTCGCGTATTCCGTCACCGTCAAACGATGGCAGCGGCAAGCGGCGGGAAGTTGACATTGAGCATTGGCAGGATGTGGACGACCCCGCAAAAATGCGGGAACTGCTGCGCAGAGTATAACCGGAGCCGTAAACAGCGGCTCTTTTTTTTAGGAGGTTTTAATGTCATTAAAAACACTTATTCCTACCCTTTTTCAAGAAGAGTGGGAGAAAAACTTGGAGAACGAACTAGTGATTGACATTTTGTCGGCGACTAAATACGACGCGATTGTCAAACGCGACGGTTCGGACGAAATCAACGTACGCCTGCCGGGCGAAGTTTCGGTTAAGCGTTGGGGGGGCGGCGATTTGGCAGACCCCGAAAAAGTGGCTTCGTCGATTGCAAAAATCAAAATTGACAAAGGCTGCCAGATTAATTTTGCCCTTGACCATGCGCAGGCGGTGCAGATTTCCGGTTCGTCTTTGAAAGAAGCAAAGCAGCTTTCGAGCGTCTATTCGCGCGATGCGGTACAGAAATTTGCCGAGAATATTGACCGCGATTTGGCCAAACTATACCCGGTAGCCGGTATTTGGATGGCGGGGGCGTCTGACGCGGCAATTACATTGACCGTTGACAATGCGGCCAAATTCCTTTCCGTCATGAAAGCCCGTTTTTCGCGCGCCAAAGCCTGGAAGACCGGCAAGATGGTTGCAATCTGTCCGCCTGAACTGACGGCCCTGTTTAACCAGGTGCCGGGGTTGATGAATTCGGAAAAAGGGTTTGAAGACCGTAAAAAAGGCTTTGTCCGCGAATTGGCCGGTTGGAAGATCTACGAATCGAACAACGTTGTTACCGACAGTTCGGACGACGATGTTTTTTATCCTCTGTTCGGAATTCGCGGCGAATCTATGGCTTCGGCCAAGGAAAAGAATATTGACCTCATCCACTATATCCCGGAAAAGGGGCTGGATGATGCTTTTAAGGGCGCCGGTATGTACGGCGTGGGCTGCCCGCGGCCGGACAAACTGGGCGCAGCCAAAGTCAAAGTTAACCTTTCTATGTAAGGAGTATATAAAATATGGCAAGAGATGTTGTACAAATGGCCGAAACGCTGGCAGATACGAGTGTTTCGGTTGCCAAGGCTACCGCTGCCGCAACCACCATTGCGGTTGCCAACGGAGCGACGGTGCCGGGGTTTTTTGCAGTCAAGGATAATTCCGGTTTTGTGGTGGTGGATGCCAGCGCGGCCGGTAATGTGGTGTTTAAGGCCGGAGATGCATACCCGTCGCAGAATATTCTCGGTGATCTGAGTGTGGCGGTAACCGCAGGCTTAAACGTATTGCAGGTGGAACGCCACGGGCGGTTTGAAAACAAGGACGGTTCGTTGAATATTGACTTTGTCGGCGCAATTGCCGGTAAAATTTATGCTTTTGGCAAACACGCCGGTTTAGCGCCGGTTGACCACCAGTAGAAATTGTTTACAAAAGGGGCGGGCAATCCGCTCCTTTTGTTTTTATCAACCCCTATTTTGGAAAGTAAATTTACATGAAGATCAGAAATACAGTGTCGCAGGCGGTTTTTAACTATGAATTGGCGGAAGGACGTGAGTTGATTGCTAAATATCCGCATTTGAAAATTGAACAGGTAAATGCAGAAGAAAAAAAGGCGTTGGAACAAAAGACGGTTCCGACCGCCGAAGACAAGATTTTGGGCAAAACGGCGGCGGCAAAAGAAGAAACGGCTATTGACGCGCAGTCAAATGCTGCCGGAGCGCAGCAGGATGAACAAACAGACGAAACGCCAGCTTTGGAAACTGTCGATGAAACGACGTTAGAATCGGAAGAAACAGGCGAAAACCTTGTTTCTGAGGTGGCAGAAACAGTCAAAACGGATAATTTGCAAGCCCCGAAAGAGATTATTGTTCCTACGCCGGATGAAGATAAGATTTTGGGCAAGAACAACAAAAAAGCAGGTAATTGATGAAGACCTTTTATGACATTATTCTTGATGTTTCCAACCTGCGCTGGTCGATCGTTGATCCCGAGCCGGCGTCTTTTGAAGATGTGCAAAAGGCGGTTAAGCTGGCGATTCCGCAAGCGCATTCGTACATTTGGAATTTGCAGGACTTCTTTTTTAAGGAAAGAAAAACGGTTATTACACTCAATGCCGGGGAAAATGCTTTCTTGTCTCCCTCCGGGACCGTTAAACAGATATGGATTAACGGTGATGACCATTATTTGACCGAATTTGAAAACAGCGAAGACGTTGACTTTTTGGAAAGCAAAAGCGGGCAGCCGACACAATATTGGGTTGAAATGGGTGACGAAGGGCCGGTTGTGCGGCTGTATCCTATGCCGGAAAAGCCGGTTCAGGTGTTTGTCCGTTATGATACTTCGATGAAGGCTAAAACGGCGGACGGCCGCGAAAAAGCAAATTTTGAAGCAATGGACGACGTTTTGAACCTGCCTGATGATCCGGTTTTGCAGGATTTGTACTTGCACTGCCTGAACACTAAAGCGATGGTCTATCTGGTGGCGGATGAAACGGACGAGAACTATAAGCCCTATCAGCGTGAATTTGAAGAGGCATACCGGTCGTTGCTTAAATACCGGACGACGATGACCGAACGCCGTTTTGTAATCTGAGGTAAAGTAAAATGATGGATTTGGCAATTCAAAATTTCCGCGGTATTCGCGCGGTCAATCCGGTAGTGGATGTGGTAAATTCCGGCGTTATTTCGGCGGTGACCTGCCGTAATGTTGAACTGCATTATTCCGAAAACGGCGAAAACGTCGGAATTTTTACCGCCAAAGGCAACATGGTTGTTGCAACCTGTCCGCATAAGGTTGTCGGGCAGTGGGAAAGCGTGCAAAACCGGGTTCAACATCATTTCGTTTACGCGGTTGATGACACTCAGGGCTATTTATACCTGTATCATGCAGACGATGACAGTTGGGAGGTGCTTAAAAGCGGATTATCTGTAACCTCAACCTGCAACGCCCTGACAATGGCGGTGGGGTTTGAAGACTGGTTTGTCTTTACCAACGGCGTTGACGATTATCTGGGCGTTTGTATGGATAAAGAGTTGGAGAATGAGAAAGTTAAGTTTTTGGAAGCCGAAGATGACGACGGAAAGCCCATCCGCGGCCTTTGTTTACAGGCCTATGACGGACGGCTGGCGACAAACTCCAAAAACCGGGTGCATTGGTCGGCGCAGCAGAATATATTTGACTGGAAGACGGCCATTGACCCGAACATTTTAACCGGCGGCGCTTATCAGGAATTTGATCGCGATGTGACGGCGATGGTTTATTACAACAATACGCTGATTGTCTTTACGGCAGATTATTCAACTTATTTTTCCGGCAATCCGGGCAATGCGTCTTCTTTCAGCCGCGGCGGGGCAACCGGCGGCGGTTGCAGCGGCTTTGGGGCGGTGGTGAAATTTGACAACAAGATTTTTTACTATGACCCCAAAGCGCAAAACGTTTTTGCCTATTATCTGATTGATACCGGACAAACAAGACCGACCAACGGACTGGCGGACAATGTGATCGGCTTTTTTGCCTCAATGGACGGCAACCGGTCGGAGGAAGCGGAGATTGTACCTTATGTTTCCGGCGACCGCAGCGAGTTGTGGTTTAAGCTGCCTTATCCGGACGGTGATAAAATTTTGATTTTTGATTACTTGAAATCGGAATGGATAGAACGGCAGCAACAGCAATCTGTCAAAGGCCTGGCGGTTATCGGCGGTTATTTGTATTCGGCTGACGGCAACAATATTTTGCGTGAATATATGACGCCGGAATTTGCCGGAACCTTTATCCCCGCCGAATATAAGATGAATATTATTAACGTAGGTTCGGATTCCAACCTTAAAGTTCCGAAGATGCCGTTGATTTTGACGCTTGATTTTGACTATGAAAATGATTTTTATATGGAATTTATCTATGACGACCGGCCGGAAAGAAGCAAAGTTAAGCGGATTGCAAAATTTTCCAAAGAATATTTGATATGGGCCAAAAATGATGATGACCCGGACGGCGGATTTTGGGCTTGGGACGAGGGCGACGGCAACGGCGGCCTTTGGTTGTCTGAGGATAAAAATACGGTGATGTTCAATCTGGCCGGGCTGTTGAACTTCAAACAACTGCAAATTCGCATCTATACCGCGGAGAGCGGGCAGGAATTCGGGATAAAGCGGATTGAACTGAAACGGGTTAAACTCAAAACCAAGACAATCGGTTGACAATATTTTGTTTTTCTTATATAAAAAGAATGTCCGTTGTTGCTGCAACGGACAAATTCTTAACCAGAGATAAGGAGTTGTCTAAACTCTATACTCCACCTCAATGGTTATAGAGTAATTCATTTTAACATATTTGTCAAGATGAATTAAAACTCCTTATCGCATTTTGCGAAACGGAGGTGAAAATAAATGATAATAAGGTTTATTATTATCATTAAGAAAATAAAAATTTATTTCCTGATCAGGAAGTAGATTTTGGAGAGGGGAGCAAGCAATTGCTCTCCTTTTTTGTTGGGAGTTTTTATAAAAATGGTTGTTCTGATAGAAAAAGGCAGCCCGTTTTTTGATTTTGAAAAAGCAAAAAAAGGATATTTTTTGAACCAAGACAAATTGGATGACGAAAACGGTTTTGAACATCTTTTTGCCAACGGTTTGTTCTGGAATGCCTATAAAAAGGGGTATGTCGGAACGTTGTTTGCCTATCAGGGCGAAGATGAGCGCTGGTATATGGGCGGGTGGGCAGAAAGAAAAAGGCATAAGGATTGTGTGAAAGCCGTTATGCAGGTGGCGGACTTTTTCCCCGTCATTTATGCGCAAACAAAACATTTGAACGCCGTTATTTGTTTGAAAGCTGCCGGTTTTCGTTGGCTCTCGCGGGATAACGGACTTTTAATCAGGAGAAAAGAAATATGAGCAAGAATAAAGCAAAAACGCAAACTTACAGCACCGGCGGTCTCTACGGCACTTCGACCACCGGCAAACGGGGGACAAGTTATGACCCGTCTGATTTTGAAACGCAGCTGGTTAATCAGACAACTTCATCAATTCCGGCTTATCTGCAACAGTTGACCAACCCGAGCTATGACAGCGAAATTTTTCAATCGAAATTGAAGCGTTTTAACGATGTGGCCAATCAGAATTTTGAAAACAACGTCATTAATAATATGGCGAACCGGGGATTGGCACGGGGATCGACCGTCAATCAGATTACCGGGCAGTATAACAACTCTTTGCTTAATGCGCAGCAGGATTTGTTTAATAGCGAAGATAGCCGGGTAGCCAACGTGTTAAACCAGCTGATGAACTATTATCAGGTGCCGTATAATATGATGACGGGAATAAATAACGGCAGCCAGGGATTGTATCAAAACGCGCAGCAAAACGCCAATAACAGCAATTTGTGGGGCGGTATTGCCAACGCGGCGGGGACGATTGCCGGGGGTTATTTGGGCGGTCCCGGCGGAGCTGCTTTGACCAACTGGGCATTGGGAACAGCCGAAAAATAAGAACAAAGAGCGGATTTCTCCGCCCTTTGCCTTTCTTATCGTTTTATGGACAAGAAAAATCGGATTTTCCGAATTATCAGAATAATTTTTATTCTCATAATTTTTCCTTTCATAATATGAAAGGGGAAAACACCGCCCTGTTTAAACTTGACAATTGAGCCTAAACAGGTTATCTTAACTCTATGGAAAGAAGTTAAGAGGTGTTTAACCCCTTTCTGAGTTAAAGAATGTCCGTTGTTGCTGCAACGGACTTTTCTTTTATAAGAGAAAAGCAATAGTGTGTCAAGCTCTGCCGACCTGTCTGTCGGCGGGGCTTTTTTTATGGAGTTTTTTAAAAAATGAATTCTGCAGATAAAATTTTAAGAATTGCACAAGGGGGCAAACCGATAACCCCGGAAATGTCGGTGGCAGACCGGGTGATGGCTTACGCGATGCCGGAAGTTGAACCGCAAACCCAGCCTCAACTACAACAACTACAACCTCTGCCAAAAAATAACGGCCTTTGGGGTGGTTTTAAGGATTTTGCCGGATCTAACGCCGGGCGGACGCTGTTGGGCGGTTTGGGAACGGCGTTGGCGGTGGGATTGACCGGAGGCACTGCCAAAGATGCGCTTGGCTATGGGGTTATCGGTGCCGGCAATACCGTAGGCGTGCTGAACAAAAACAAACAATATCAAGACGCCTTGCAGGAAAAGCAGCTTGAACGGCAGCGCAAGATTGATGAAGCTGAGCTAAACCGACAGTTTTTGCAGGGTCAGCAGACAAGATTATTTAAGAATCAAAAAGAATTGGCAGATTTGCAATATCAAAAATCTCTCGATAATATGTTGATTGGAAAGATTGTTGACCACGAATGGGAAGCGGGCGAAGAAGCGCGCAAACTGGAGGCAAAGAAAAATGCAATTAGAAACTCCGGCTATTCGACAAGCCGGCAGGATTTTCTTATAAATAATCTGTACGGAATGAAGGACGACGACTATTACGGTTACCTGCTTGCATCCGACCCGGGTAATGCGGAAGCCTTGAACTATTTTAACAATAAGAATAAGGCGCAGAGAGTTATTGACCCGGTAGGAAATTTGGAAAAATATGCTGATGTTGCCAAAGCTGGGGGGATGGCTCTTGATGTAGAAGCTGCAAATTCTGGCAACGGTGTATTTATCGGTAAACCAAAAGATGGTACTGATTTTAACAGTATAGACAGCGTTAGAAAAGAGTTTAATGCTTTGACTTCCGATTATCGAAAAGTGGGTGATGCTTTTTCCAGAATTAAAGCCAGTTATGAGAACCCCACTCCTGCCGGGGATTTGTCCATGATCTTTAACTATATGAAAGCGTTGGATCCCGGATCTGTGGTTAGGGAAAGCGAATTTGCAAATGCGGAAAATGCCAGAGCGTGGTTTGATAATACAAATGTTCCTACATTTGTTCGGTTGGCTTATGAAAAGGCTGTGAAGGGTAACAAATTGCTACCGGAACAAAGGAAGGACTTTTATGATATGGCAGTGAAACTGTTTGAAGCGCAAAAGAACAGTTTTGATAACCACTCGCAATTTTATAAGGGATTGGCACAACGACGGGGATGGGATGAAAATGATATTATATCTGATCCTTATGTTTTTGGGGACAATGGTTCAGCTGATACCATGGTCTATTATAAAAATAAATATAATTTGGAGTGATTGAAATGGCAGATTTGGCAAGGATTAAAAGAAATGTTGCAAAAATGGTGGCGCAAAATGCTCCCGAAACAGATATTGATAGATATATTGCAAGTGAAGGGGTAACAGTTGAAGATGTAAGAAATTTTAATGCTTCTTTGCACCCGTTGACTCCCGAACAAAAGGCCGAAGCGGCACGGCAGGCAGATGATATCCGGCCAAAAACCGACTATTTGAAGAATGGGCTGGATATTTTGGGAGCAATCGGCGAAGGAGGAGCTTATGCAGGATCCCGGATATTGAACGGGTTAACTTTAAATGGCAGCGACTGGTTGGAAAAGAAGCTGACCGGCGGTAACAGCGAATTTGAACGGATGGGGCGTGAAGTTGCCGAAAATGCCCAAAACGGCGGGAAAATGGCAAGCTTTGGCAATACGGTAGGCAATGTTTTGGCAGAAATGGGCGGCGGAATGCGCGGTGCCGGAAAGCTGGGCTATGATTTGACCCAAAAAGGTATATCCGGCTTAGGCGGGTTGTTGGGGAACAATTGGTTGAGAAATTCCACACTGGTACCCTCGGTATTGTCGGGCGGAGGAAGTGCTGCTATTTATAGCACGTTTGGCAATGATTTTTCTCATCCGAAGAAGATTGGGAAAGACGCAATGTATGGCACTTTGTTATCCGGAGTGTTAGGTGTGGCAGGAAAAGCTTTGCCTTATGCAAGCAAATTGTTCTCTGCCAAGTCTATGACCAAAGGAATGCAAGGAGGTTTGGAAAATGCAGCTGATAATCCGCAAGCGGTTAAAATCTTAAATTCCGGGATTAGTCAGAGTGACGATATTGCCCAAGAGTTTTTGAACAAGGTAAGACCGGCAATGCGCAATATAAACCAAGAAACGGAGAATATGCTTAACGGTTCTTTAACCCGCCGGGTTGACGTGCCGAAAACAGTGGCTGACCAGAAAGCAAAATACGGGCAGTTTATGAAAGAGCACGCTGCAGATGAGGTGATGGATTTTGCGCCGACAAGAGAGCAGTTGATTAATTATCCGGCTGAGAGCAGGTTTAATTTGCCGAAAAAAAATTTAGCACCAAAAGAAGCAGAAGATATTTTATTCAGAAAAGCCAAAGAAAGCGGTATTGAAGTAGGAGGTAATCCGGAACATTATACGGTAAAAGGACAGAGAGGGCAATACGTGAGAACATTGCCTAATACGCTTAATAATCCGGATATAACTTATAATCAAGGCGGACGAGAATATTTGGCTAAAAAATATCAGGGAGTTTCATTCGACGGAGAGAAACCGTTTTTTGATTTCATTGTAAAAGAAAACGGAGGCTTGTATAATAAATTTAATACGGATGCAAAATATTTAGATAATCAGATAAAAAAAGCCGCTGACAATGTATCTGTCAGCGGACGAATTTTGGAGCCTAAGGGCGCTGGATACATCAGCCCAGCTCCAAAATCTGATAATAGTATACCTCTAAAAGGTGCGGTTGTCAATGCCGAACTTCCGCATTTTTCGGTTTTATATGAAGGATTGACGCCGTATCAGTCCAAACAACTGGGAAAAGCGTTCCAAGCCGGTTTGGAAAAAACAAATCAAAAAGCCGGTAGTTTGGAGAGCATAAACCGGGTGAAACAAGAACTGAATGATATGATCAATAAATCGACTTATCCTGATCCGACGAGGCCTTTGGTAAGGAAGCCGGAAAGCGGCGCGGCAGACTTGATTGAGGTTAAAAAACGGGTTGACAGCGTTTTGGGATCTGCCCTTAAAGGGCGTGACCGCGGATACCACAAAGCAAAACAAATGGAAAAGGCTTATGACGCCGGTTTGAACTACAATCCGAACAGTATGTCCACGATTGATTTGGTGCCGGAGTTGAAAACGCTTGAACGCAATGCCTTTACACAAGGTCTGTTTCGCCGGATGACCAACAATTCTCTGGAGCATCGGAATTTGGCAGAAAACATTTTGAAGTATGACAATGCTTTGGCCGGCGTTTTGCCCCGTAACAGGTATAGTTCGTTAATAGAAACGTTGAATAACCAAGCAACCCGTTTTGGCCGCTTGGACAGACTGGGTAATCTTGCCGAAACAAAATTGCAAAAACCAGAGGCAAGCCGTTTGTTTTTGCGTGAACAGGCAGAGACTCCGGGAGCGGCAAAAGGGGCTGCGCTTGATTGGTTAAACAGGCTGCTTCGCGGCAGGGCAATTAAAAAGGCAGCGCGTAATTTGATGGATCCGGAGTTTATGGGACAGGACGACAACTGGCTGATGGAGAATTATCCGTATTTGGCCAACGCCGTTTCTGCCCGGATGAAACGGATGACAAACGAATAATTTTGGCAGTGGGGCAAAGTTACTGTAGTTGGGCCGCCTGTAGTTGGGCGGCTTTTTTTTATTTAAGGAAACAAAAGATGGCAAATATTAATTATCCGTACCGTTTTGTGGGCGGGAAAAGAGCGGTGGCTTCTGAAGTCAATGCGAATTTTGATGAAATTAAAACCTATACCAACGCGGTCAATGCCGAGATTGCAGCGTTGCAGCAGGCTATCGGCAAGTTGGAAGAACGGCCGACACGGGAAATGTTTGATGTGTATTTTTCTTTCAAGGGGGAAACGCCGACCGGCGCCTATCCTCTGTGGACCGGACAAACAATTACCAACTGTAAGCTTTTTTATCCTGAATTTTGGAAAGAACTTAACCGTTTGGCGCGCAATAAGAGTGTGCCGACCGTAAGCAGTTCGGCGGCGTTTGACAAGCAAGTAACCGATTATGGGCAATGTGCGTGTTTTTTTATTGATACGTTGAACGGCCATGTTCGGTTGCCGAAAATTACCCGTTTTATCAGTTCTATCACTCAGCTTTCCGACTTGGGCAAAGCGGTTAATGACCAGATTAAGAGCCATACTCACGGTCTGCCGGGAGCTACCTCTTATTGCGCGGGCGGCGGGCGGAACATTTATGTATATGGGGCAAATGACGCAACGCCGAAAAATAATTACCGCACTTCTTCGGCCAGCGGAGGATCCGAAACTTGGCCGAAACACGTCAAACTCGGCCTTTATATTCAGGTTGTCAACAATATGTCTGAACTTTCGGGTTTGGATGTGGATGCCATAAAAAAAGAGCTGGAAGCTTCGGTTGTGGCATTGCAAAAACAAAGCGCCGCCTATGAGGCGCAATTGCAGGCAGAATTTGAAGAGATTAAGAACGGGATAGATATTTATGCCGAAGAAGCAATGTTTGGGTTATCGCAACGGGTTGAAGCGGCGGCTAAATCTGCGGAAGATAACGCCGATATTGCTTTGCAGCAGGGAGAAATTGCTACTGCAGCTGCCAGCGCCGCCGGTAACAGCGCCGACAGCGCGACAGCCTCTGCGGTTGCTGCAGCGGATTGTGTTACAACCGCCCAAAATGCCGCTTCGGCTGCCGGACAAAGTGCGGTGAATGCCCAAAATTCAGCAACAAATGCCCAGGCAGGCGCCTTGGCTGCCGGGCAAGCAAAAGAAAGCGCAGAAGAAAGTATGCAGGCTGCAACGGCCGCTAAAACTGCGGCGGAGAGTTCGTCCGCTTCGGCCTTGGCGGCGGCGAATGCGGCACAAACGGCTTTGGCTGCGGTTGAAACGGCAGCTTCGGCGGCTTCAGCTGCTGAGGCAAACGCAAAAGTGTCGGAAACAAACGCTGCAACAAGTGCGGCAACGGCGGAATCGGCCAAAGAAAATGCTGTTGCCGGCGCAAACGCGGCGGCGGCTTCCCAAACGGCGGCAGCTGCTTCGGCTTCGGCCGCAACCGAAAGTGCAACCGCGGCAGCAAACAGTGCGGCGGCTGCTTTGGCCGATGCTTCTGCCTCTCGGCAAAGTGCCGCAAATGCTTTGTCCTCTGAACAGTCTGCGCAAACAAATGCTTCTAATGCTGCCGTATGGGCGGAAGGAAGCGATGCGCAAGTGGGCGATTTGGGCGGGGTGCACTCGGCGAAAGAATGGGCAGCGGTTGCACAAGCCGCAGGCGATCCGTTCCTGTTTATTATCCGCGACTGGACTGGTGAATAAGGGGAAAGATGATGGATATGGATATTTATTTGGGGCAGGAATATGTCGGCGAAGCCAAGCTTGAAAGTTCCGGTTATGACGGGCCGGCAAACCTGAAAACGCTGATAACAAGGGATGCGGTGGCAACTTTTCCGATTCCGGCAACAACCACGGCAATTAATCAGTATGCTTTTCGGCTATGGAATTCTTTGACAACATTGGATATTCCGGGATCGGTTAAAAGTTTGGGCGATTTTGCGCTTTATTACTGCCAGGGATTGCTGAACGTGAAGATCTCCGAGGGATGCTTAACTATCGGAAAAAGCGCTTTTGCGCAGTGCAAAAAGCTGCAGCAGATAATCATACCCTCCACGGTTGCCACCATAGGTACAAGCGCTTTTGCGAACACAAGCGCCGATTTGATTATTATGGTTAATAAAGAACCGGATTCTATTGCCGGGGCGCCGTGGGGCAACAGTACGGCAACCATTGTCTGGAACAACTGAAAGGAAGATAAAATGGTTCTATATATAGGGGGTGACCCGGTGCGTCTGGTCGTAAAAAAAACAAAAGACATTGACGAAGAAACAGAAATGATCGGCAGGATATTAGACCGGACGATTGCCGGAACAGTGACCATACCTCAAGGTATTGATAAAATCGGAGCATATGTTTTTTACGGATGCAATAAAATTGATAAAATCGTGATGCCTAGAGAGCTGATTAGTATTGGCCGAAGTGCGTTCAGTATGGTGACAAAAATGCCGCAAATTGATCTGCCATCTACTTTACAGGAAATTTTGACAGATGCTTTTGCAAGTTGCACCTCACTTACGGAGATTTCAATCCCGGCAAATGTCGTTTTGATTGACGATAGTGCTTTTTTCAATTGCCGAAAGATGAAAAAGGTAAATATTGCCAGCACGGTTTTGAATAAAATTGGAACAAACGCGTTTGCCAATTGTTCTGTGCTTGAAAGCTTCAGTATTGTGACGGCAGGAGAGGATATTACAATGGGTAACAGCGTCTTTGCAAATTGCAGCAGTTTGCGAAATGTCAATTTTCTGTTCAGGGTTACGGTTATGGGAAATTCTTGCTTTAAAAATTGCACTTCACTTTCCAGCGTAACATTGTCTAAACGTATGAAAGTTATTTCGAAACAAACTTTTTCCGGATGTACGGCTTTAGCTTTTATTTCTATTCCGGATAACATTACCGATATTGACAGCACGGCTTTTGAAAATTGCCCTAATTTGGGGGTTATCCAGATAAAAAAGGCAGAAAACAGCATTGCCGGGGCGCCGTGGGGCGCGGAAAACGCCACGGTCGTCTGGCAGTAACAATAACGATAGGAGAAAAAACAATGCGAAAAATAATGCGATACAGACTGATTGCCGATGAAGGCAAGATACTGACCAACGGCAAACACCGGGGAGCAGTGGTCGATTGTTCGGCAGAAGATGCCGACAACTGGTATGAAGAAGATTATGTTGAGGAGGAAAAAGATGTCGACTGATAAGGAGTTAAAACAGCTTGTGGTTAATAAGCTGACACAACAACAGTTTGACGAACTCTCGACCAACGATGAAATTTCCGAAACCGAATGGTATGCAGTCGTGGGCGCGGAACCGGATGACAGATGGTTAAAAACCGACGTCAGCAATTTGACGGCGGCCGGACAAGCGGTAATTGCCGGTATTGCGGCGGACAGTGTCAACTTGGAAGGTCTGGCCGATACGGATTTATCCAACCTTACGGCAGCGGGAAAGGAGCAGATTGCAGATTTGTCGAAACCGTCGGGAAGACGTGTTAATCTGACCTTTCCGAATAGTGAGGAGGCAGATTTAATTATGCCGGCTGCCGGTCATTTGGTAGCTTATACACAAAATACCGCGGCAAGCGGCATAAGTACCTGGATAACTCTCATCGGCACAGTTGACGCTACTGCTGTGATACGAGACATGGACAAAGGCAGTGGCACTGCAACACTGGTAGCTGTTCTTGAGGTGAGCAAAGGAATGTCGGTTAAGATGTTGACCAGTGGTAATTTTCAGAGTTCGGCCAACAAATATTTGTGGTTTACTTATGCGGAAGGAGCAAATTGATGTTTTATATTTTGGATAATAATGGCCAAGTTTTGTTTGCCGATGATCAACGTCAACGACTGCTTGATACAATTGCTTTTATGCCGCAATATTTGGCCGCCGATATTCGAGAAGGAGAACTTGAAATTGGGTATGATGGCCGATTTTATCTGTCTGGAGACGCCCCACAAAAAAGCAGTGAAGAAAAAGCGGCAGAAATTCGTGAGACGCGCGATCGGCTGCTGGCAGAGACCGACAGATATATGTTGTCGGATTATCCGATTACGGAAGAAGAACGAGAGCTGTACCGGCAGTATCGGCAATATCTGCGTGATATTCCCTCCGCCGCGGATTTTCCGGAGCTGGAAGTTAAAACTTTTTCACAATGGGAGATGAACGGATGGACTGGGGCGTGATTGCAGGAGCAGCGGCGTTAATCGGGGTATTGATGAACTTTATCCGGATGGGGGAATGGAAAGCACGGCAGGAAACAAAGGTAGAAAATTTGGAAAAACGGGTCGAAACCTTTGACCGCACGGTTGGCGATTTGTTAAGCAAAAACGATTATCAAACCCAGCTTTTGACGGAGTTGAAAGTGAAGTTGGATATGATATTTACCGAAAAGAAGGGACGTAAGAAAAATGATTGAAGATATTAAAAAGCCGCGGGGGATTCGCAACCATAACCCCGGCAACATCCGATGGGGGGACAACTGGTTGGGGCTGGATGACAAAGGCAGGGCAAAAGACCCTGCCTTTTGCGTTTTTACTGCACCGGTTTACGGCATTAGGGCTTTGGCAAAGGTTTTGATTAATTATAAAAAAATCCACGGGCTTAAAACCGTGCGGCAGATAATCAGCCGGTATGCCCCGCCGAACGAGAATCAGACGGCTGCTTATGTGCAATCCGTAGCACAGCAACTCGGCGTTTATCCGGACACGGTTATAGACATTGAAGAGTGCGGTGTGCTGATGGTGTTTATCAAAGCCGTTATTCGTATGGAAAACGGCATACAGCCCTATTCTAACCAGGAGTTGTTAAAAGGAATTGAAATGGCGAGGTGAAAATGGAAAATGAACACAAAAATTGCCGGTACCGGTTTTGGAAATGGCTGATCCGGCTGGCGCTGCGGCATCGGCGGATATATTGGCTGTTGTGGGGCGTGTTGGCGGTAGGCGCCGTATGTGCCTGGCGTTTCGGGCTGGCGGGGCTGGCTTTGTTATAATTTTTGACGGAAAGGATGAAAATGATAAGACTTTTGTGGATGGCCGCCGGGGCATTGCTTAACCGGGTGCGCGGCGGATTGTTTGATTTTGGCGGAAACAAACTGTTGTTTCCGCTTTTTTTGGCTTTGTTTGCCCGCGATATCGAAACGACGGTTTGCGTATTTGTTGCCGCCTATGTGGGACAGCAATTCGGATGGGGAACCTATATCGGCGCTTTGTTCGGGACAGCGCCGTCGCAGGCGGAAGTGCCGCAGATTGATGAAATCGTCAATTCGGTCCGGATAACACTGCACGGTAAAGTTGTGCGTTTGTCGGAATATCCGCGGTTGTGGGGATTTGCCGCTTTGGGGTTGCGCGGGTTGATGTGGAGTTTTTTTATCGGGCTGGCCGTGAGGTCAATCCCGGTGATGCTTTGCGGCGCTTTAATGCCGTTGTGTTATTTGTTTGGAGAAGCAATTGACCGGCGGCTACTCAGAAAAGGCGGCAAAACGGCGTGGAATCTGGGAGAATGGCTGTGGGGAGCGGCGCTGACCGGGTTTGTGGTATGGTAAATTCCTTGGTGCGTTGGGTGGTGACGCTGGTAACGGCGGCCGCCCTTTGTTTTGCCTTTTATGAAACGGGACTGAAAGTTGGCGAAAGCCGGGCAAAGGTGCAGGTGGTGGAGAAACAAATAGAGGTGATCAAATATGTGGAAAAGAAAAAAGCGCTTATTCAGAGCCGGCCTAATGCCGGCCGTAATGATCTGCTTAAGCTCATGCGCGCCGGCAAATTGTAACGTTTGTTACGTTTATCCGCCGGCGGGCCAAGAAGTGGCTTTGGAGTTGGAGAAAGTCAGCTATGAACAGGCACCGCGTTTTTGGGAATGGCTCGGAAGGCTGGATAAACTGCGGCGTGAGCTGGAACTTTGCCGCTCGTGAAGGAAAAATTGTATAAAATTGTTGGCTTTTGGAGAAAAAACGAATATAATGCCCCCAAAATGTAACTGTGTATGTTGTAACATGTTAAAAAAATTAAAAGAAAAAATAGACTCCCTGTACGTTATTCAAAATTATCGAAAAATTTTCCCGTATATCAAACCTTATTGGTGGCGGGCATTGCTTTCGGTTTTGATAACGATCCCGATCGGATCGATGGATGCGGTTATTGCCTGGTCGCTGAAGCCTTATATGGATGTGGTTATGGTGGAGAAAAACACCAACGCCACCAATTATATTCCGATTTTGATCATTATATTCAGTTGTTTGCAAAGTCTGCTCAATTATGCCGCAACTTATCTGAATACGTGGGTCGGGCGCAAAATTGCCAACGATGTTAAAATGGACTTGTTTGACCGTTTGATGGCCAACGAAGCCACTTTTTTTGATACGACGACCTCGGGTCAGGTGATGATCAGCTACAATACCGACGTTGACATAGCATGCAACGGGCTGCTTTCTAATTTGAAATTGTTTACAACCCGGGTTTTTTCTTCGGTATCGCTGATTTTTGTGCTTTTTTACAATTCGTGGCAGTTGGCGCTGATTGCGGTGGTGGTGCTGTTTGGCGCTTTGTATCCGCTGACGACGGTGCGACGCCGGATTAAGTCGGTGATGGACAAAACTATTTTTTCCGGCGCGGCGGTGATGAGCCATTATAACGAGACTTATAACGGCAACCGGATTATTGCTTCGTACAATCTTTACAAGTATCAGAGCGCCCGTTTTCGCGAAACGCTGCGGTCGGTGTTTAAGCTTGGGATCAAAATGATTCAGCGGACGGGAATGATGTCGCCGCTGATGCATTTTATTGTGTCGCTGGGTATTGCCGCGGTGATTTGGACCGGGAGTTATTTGATCGTTCACCAGCAAATCAGCGCCGGAAACTTCGTTTCTTTTATTACGGCGCTGATCATGCTCTACAATCCGATTAAGTCGATCGGCAACAATTACAATAACGTGCAAATGGCGCTGATGGCGATGGAACGCGTCTTCAGAAATTTGGGACGGGTACCGTTGATCCGGAGCAATCCGGAAGCGCAGGAGCTGACGACAGTCGGTGATTGTATAGAATACCGGGATGTTTGTTTCGGGTATAAACCCGGTCATCCGGTTTTGAAACACGTCAATTTGAAAATTGCGGTTGGACAGACCGTGGCTTTTGTCGGCAATTCCGGCGGCGGTAAAACAACGTTGGTCAATCTGCTGCCGCGTTTTTATGACGTCAATTCGGGGCAAGTGACAATTGACGGCACCGATATCCGGCGTTTTTCGCTTGATTCGCTGCGAGACAAAATTGCGGTGGTTTTTCAGGATAATTTTTTGTTTGACGGGACCATTCGCGATAATATTCTGTTGGGAAAAGAAAATGCTACCAAACAGGAGTTGGACGCTGCGGTTCGCGACGCTTGTCTGGAAGAATTTGTCGGCGGTCTCGATTTGGGGTTGGATACCCGGATCGGCGAACGAGGCGTTTTGCTTTCCGGCGGACAAAAACAGCGGATTGCGATTGCGCGTGCCTTTTTGAAAAACGCGCCGATCGTTATTTTGGACGAAGCGACCTCGGCGTTGGACAACAAGTCGGAAGCTGTGGTACAGAAGGCTATTGACAATCTGATGAAAGACCGTACCGTGTTTATTGTCGCTCACCGCTTGTCAACGGTGCGGAATGCCGATCGGATTGTGGTGGTGAATTACGGCGAAATTGTAGAAAGCGGAACTCATCAGGAACTTTTGGAAAAAGAAAACGGAGTTTATGCTTCTTTGTATAAAAGTCAGCTGCGATAGGAATGGGAAAAATGAAAAAGGAACTTTTGTCACCGGCCGGCGATCCGGAAGCCGGGTATGCCGCTTTATATTACGGCGCCGATGCCGTTTACCTCGGACTGAAACATTTTTCGGCCCGGGCGACGGCAACTAATTTTGACGAAGAGGCGTTGGACGAGTTTGTCGGATTTGCCCATAGCCGGGGAAAAAAAGTTTATGCGGCGGTCAATACCTTGGTTACGGAAGCCGAATTGCCTCAGCTTTTGAACAGTTTGGATATTTGTTCGCGTTGCCGGATTGATGCCGTGATTTTGCAGGATTTGGGCGTGGCACGAGTTATTCGGGAAAAATATCCCGAGTTGGAATTGCATGCCAGCACCCAAATGGCGGTTCATAATAAACAGGGAGCGCTGGCGCTGCAGAAACTCGGTTTTTCGCGGGTTGTTTTGGCACGGGAACTCAGTTTGGCGGAAATTAAGGACATCGCTTCCATCCCGGGGTTGGAAACGGAAGCTTTTATCCACGGAGCCTTATGTTATTCTTACAGCGGAATGTGTTTGTTTTCGTCGCTGGAATGCGGCCGCAGCGCCAATCGCGGCAAATGTTTGTATCCCTGCCGTTCGGAATTTGAGGGGGAAAGCGGTAGCCGACATTATTTTTCAATGAAAGACATGGCGCTGAAAGAAGATATTTTGCAAATGCCGGTGACTTCGCTGAAGATTGAAGGGCGTAAGAAAAACGCTTTGTATGTGGCGGCGGTTACGGACTATTACCGGCGGATTTTGGACGGTCGGGGATGTGACGGCGAAAGGGAAGAAAACATTAAGCAGATTTTTTCGCGGCCGTGGTCGTCGTTTCATTTGCGCGGCAAAGACAAAACGGTGGTGGAACCCGATTTCGTCGGACATCGGGGTTTGTCGGCCGGTCATATTGAACAGATTTTGAAAGGGCGGATGATTTTGCATATTCGCCATGACATTGCCCGTCATGACGGGATTCAGATTGATGTGCCGGGAGAGGAAAAACCGTTCGGTTTTTCGTTGCAGTCAATGCAGGTTAAGGGGAAAAGCGTTTTTGAAGCCAAGGCCGGCGAAGAAGTAATGATCTTTTTGCCTCCGCAAACGCCGCGTCTGGAAAAAGGGATGAAAGTTTATTTGGCTTCGTCAAGCCGGGTTAAGGGAGCCTATGATTATAAAAAACCGAAACCGGGCGAGTTCAGGCAGCGTTGTCCGATTGACGTTTCGGTAACAGTCGAAGCCGAAAAAATCACAGCGTCGGCAAACGGTTTTACGGCCTCGGCAGAGGGAGAATTTGCGGCTGCCAACGATCCGGAAAAGGTAAAGAGTGCCGTAGAAGCGGCGTTTGCCAAAACCGGCGATACCCGATTGAGTTTACAAAAAATAGAAGTTCGTAATCCGCAAGAACGTTTTGTGCCGTTATCAAAATTAAACGAGCTGCGACGTGAACTCTATGCGAAAATTGTTCCGCAAACGGCCGTTTCGACCTTGCCGGTTACCGGAGTACCGGCAGCAACAACAGAACCCGCGCGTTGGATTATACGGACAGACAACCCGAATTGTCTGGCTAAAATCGATCTGAAGCAGGTCGATGAAATTGTATGTATTTTGAAACCCGGTTTCGAAAGCGAATGTTTGAATCGGTTGCCGAAAAACAAGTTGCGGCTGGCGCTGCCGGCTTTGTCACGCTCGCCGCTGCAATTTGCCGAAACGGTCAGGCGCCTGCTTGCTGGCGGTTATAAAAAGTGGGAAATCGGTAACTGGTGGGGGCTGGAGATGCTGCCGGACAAAGGCATCGACCTGAGTTTTGATACCAGTCTTTATATGTTGAACACTCAGGCGGTTGAAGCGGCGAAAGAGATCGGCGCCTCGCGGGTGACCCTGTCGGTTGAGGACAGCATTGAGAATATGAAAAAAATAGCGGAAACGGCGTCGTTGCCGGTTGTGATGCCGGTTTATCAGGATGCACCGTTGTTTACCAGCGCGGTTTGTATTCGCGCCAACCCCTGCAAGAGCTGTCCCAAAGGTGAAAAATGGCTTAAGCTGCGTCACAACGGAAAAGAATATATGGCCTTGTCGAAAGATTGCCAAACCGTTCTTCTTGCCGGTCGTCCGTTATGTTTTGCTGCCGAAGCGGGTGCGGTGTCGGCGGCATTTTATCGGGCAGATTTTGTTTATCGGCCGTATACGCCGGAAGCTGCCGCTGCGGTATGGAATAAAATATGTCGCTTTGAAGATGTTTCAGGGTGTGCCAAAGGGAATTTGATTTCGGGAAGAGACTTCTGAGCAGAAAGCTTGTCGGAAGGGTAAAAGTTTTCTTATGAAAAAAGCCTGCTGTAAAGCAGGCTTTCGGATTATGGTAGGCGCGTGGGGGTTCGAACCCCAGACCCACTGATTAAGAGTCAGTTGCTCTGCCAGCTGAGCTACGCACCCATAATTCATATGAGCGGACTATAAACCGCAATATTTTTTTTTGCAACATTTTTTTTACAGCAGCGGATAAAAATTTTATTTGGGAAGAAAAAACGTCGATAAAGAATAAAATTTTATATCTGTTGTCGTTAAAGATGAATTATCGGTTGTCAAAATGATGAAACTTTTTTATAACAAAATACGATAGACTAACATAAAAACGAGGAACTTTAGATGAAAAAACTTATGATCGTTTTGTTGATTTTGGCGGCAGCCGGTGTTGCAGCCTATTTTATGACGCCGTCGGCAGAAGATATCGTTAAGACCGTCGTTCACAAATACGGAAGTCAGGTAACCGGGACCGAGGTCAATTTGGGCGGTTTCCGTCTCGATATTTTTAACGGTGAGGTTGAAGTAAAAAAACTGACGGTGGCCAATCCGCAGAATTACAGTCAGCCGAATATTATGAGTGTCGGACGGGTTGCGGTTAAGGTTAATCTCAAATCATTGCTGGACAAGACTATCGTGATTGAAAACGTAGAAGTCGAAAAGCCGGAAATTACCTATGAACTGCTTTCGGTAACCCAGAATAATATTTCCCAGTTGATGGAGAACATTAAGAAAAATACCGCCAAAGCCGATCAGAAAGCGGCCGCGGAAAAGGTCGAAAAAGATGCAAAAGCGGAAAGCAAAGCAGGAGAGGGCAAAAAAGTGGTTGTTAACCGTTTGAAGGTTGCCGGGGGCAGCATCAATGTCGCTGCTTCGTTGGCCGGTCACGCCGCTTCGGCTTCGGTTCCGTTGCCCGAAATCAAGATGCAGGATATCGGCAAAGAAAAAAATAACAACGGTGCCAGCATTGCAGACACGTTATCGGTAGTTTTGCAGAAGATCTTTAATACCGCGTATGATACGGTTTTAAGCAGCAAGCTGGCCGATTTGAAAGGTGCCGCCGAAGAAAGCCTGAATTCGGTTGTTGACAGCGTCAAGGAAAAGTCCGGTCTGAAGGACTGGTTCGGTTTCGGAAAGTAAACCGCTTTGAAAAAAAGCCCCGGAGATTCCGGGGCTTTTTGTTTTTTTAAATGTGATTGTAAAAAACAGCTTGTTCCCACTCGGAAACAAGCCGTTTTAAAAGTTGTGAAATAAAGGAAAAATTACACAGACTGCAGCAGAGCATAATCAGCCGCTGCGGCAGCGTGGAGATTCGTGGTGTTGAATAACGGTACGCCACAGCATTTTTCCTGATCTTCGTCGAACAGCAACGGCAGTTCGGTACAGCCGAGAATGATGCCCTGGCATCCTTTTTCTTCGACCAACCGCCGGATGATGTTTTCCAGTTTGTTTTTGGCTTCGACGGAAATGACGCCCTTGACCAGTTCATCGTAGATGATGCCGTCAACCTGGTTGATCTCTGTCAGTTCGGGGACGGCAACCTCAATTTCGTAATTGCGGAGACGGTCCTTGTAGAAGTTCTCTTGCATGGTGAAACGGGTCCCGAGCAAACCGACCTTGGTCAACTGTTCGCGTTTGACAGCGCGGGCGGTCACATCACCGATATGCAATACTTTTTTGCCGCTGACTTGTTCGATCTGTTCGGCAACTTTGTGCATGGTGTTGGTCGCAATGACCAAAACGTCGGCTTCCGGCAAAAACCGTTTGGCCAGCAAAGCCAGCATTGAACCCAGTTCTTCCCAGCGGCCGGCTTTTTGCATCTTTTCGACGGCGGCGAAATCGACGCTGTAAAGGATGATCTGAGCCGAGTGATTTCCGCCGAGGGCTTCGTTGATACGCTGGTTAATGATACGGTAATACTCAATGGTCGAAGGCCATGACATTCCGCCTAAAATTCCAATTTTTTTCATACGCAAATCGTTTAATAAGTGAATAAATAATCAATTTCAGGAAAGCAATATAAATGATTTGGCATATAAAGTCAATCTCCGGGGTGGGTCAAGATCACAATAAGGCGGATGGCAGATGCGCGTATGAACCGAATCGGCCGGAGAACTGCGGTCGCTGGTTATGTTTTTCGATATTTTATCGTTATAAAGGTCGGGGGGACAAAAGGAGTTTTGGGCAGTAAAGGGAAAACTTTAATTGCCAATTCCCGAAAAGCCCATAAACGCCATTGAAAGCAACGCTGCCGTGATCAGAACAATCGGTGCGCCGCGCATGCCCCGCGGCAAAGCATCCTGATTTTGGTTGATGCGTTCCCGCAGTCCTGCCATCAGAACGATTGCCAGAGTGAAGCCGATCGCGTTCGCCAACCCGAAACAGACCGAGTGCGACAGCGAAAATTCTTTCTGGACCGCCAAAATTGCAACGCCGAGAACCGCACAGTTGGTGGTGATCAACGGCAGAAAGATACCTAAAGCCTGATATAAGAGGGGGGAAACTTTTTTAATGACGATTTCCACCATTTGGACCAACGCGGCAATCACCAGAATAAAAACGACCGTATTCATAAACTCCAGTTGATGCGGTACCAGCAACCGGTAATAGATCAGATATGTGGCAACCGACGAGATCGTCATTACAAACATCACTGCCAGTCCCATTCCGAAGGCGGTGGATATTTTTTTAGAAACGCCGAGAAACGGACAAATGCCCAAGAACTGGGATAAAACAATATTATTGACCAAGACGGCCGAAACGAAAATCATGGTAATGCTCATCGGTTTACTCCCCGTAAACGGTTAAATGCCATAATCAAACCCGCCAACGCCAAAAAAGCGCCAGGCGGCATGATGAATAACAAAAGCGGATAACCTTCTTCGCCGATAAAATTATGCCCCAGCAAACTGCCGGCGCCGAGGATTTCGCGTACCGATCCCAGCAGACAAAGAGCCGCCGTAAATCCGATTCCCATACCCATAGCATCCAGAAACGATTGCACAATGTTGTTTTTGGAGGCAAAGGCTTCCGCTCGTCCCAAAATGATGCAGTTGACCACGATCAGCGGAATGTAAATGCCCAGTTTGGCATGCAGCGCCGGATAGTAGGCCGCCATCATCATGTCAATGACGGTAACGATGGAAGCGATCAGGACAATATAACAGGGAATCCGCACCATTGAAGGGATAAAGTTTTTGACCAGCGAGATAAAGCTGTTGGACAAGAGCAGGGTAAAAGCGGTGGCAATTCCCATGCCGAATGCGTTTTCCAAGGAGGTGGTTACGCCGAGAGTGGGGCACATGCCCAACATCATGACAAAAACGGGGTTGTCGCGAACAATGCCGCGGGTAAGGTTGGAAATGCTGGTGCTATTCTTCATATCCGGTTGCTCCTGCGTTAAACTTTTTGTAAGTCTGCACGGCTTTTTGCACGGCATCAATAACGGCGCGCGAACTGATGGTTGCGCCGGTAACGGCGTCGATTTCTCCGCCGTCTTTCTGCAGCTTAAACTGATCCTGATAGGCATTGAGGCCGACAAACTGACCGGCAAATTTTTTCTCCGCAATTTTGGAACCCAGTCCGGGGGTTTCTTTTTGCTCAATAACTTTATATCCAGTGACGGTTCCGTCCATCAGCATACCGATAATCAATTCCACTTTGCCGCCAAAACCGCCGTCTGAAAATGTTTCGATGGCAACTGCCGTAATGGTTCCGTTTTCGCGTGCCGGATAAAGCTGAAGCTTATATTTGCCGTCGGGTGTTGTAATGGTGGTTTTTTCGGCAAAAGGATCGTTATCGAATGAGCCGACCACTTCGCGGATGGCGTCCAGAGTTTTGCGGTTTTTGGCTTCGGCAATCGGCTCTTTGGTGATTTGGTAAACATACCCGAGGGTGAAAGCCGATACGGCCGCAACGGCCAGCAATGAAAATATCATGTTGAAAAGGGTAGATTTTATCGGTTTCATTTATTTTCTCCCGGTTCCGAAAATGCGGGGGTGTGCATATTTGTCAATCAAAGGGACGAAAGCGTTCATAATCAGAATGGCAAACGAAACGCCTTCGGGATAGGAGCTGTATCGGCGGATCACAAAGGTGAGAACACCGCAGCCGACGGCAAAAATGATTTTGCCGTTCTCACTCATCGGCGAAGTGGTATAATCGGTTGCCATAAAAAACGCCCCCAGCAGCAGGCCGCCCGACAAAAGATGGGTTATCGGTTCAACGGCCGGCGAGGACGTGGTCAGCCAGCAGATGCCGGTAAGGATAAAGAAAGTGCCGAGGTAATAAAACGGAATATGCCAGGAAACGACTTTGCGGTATAACAGGTAGAGGAAACCCAGCAAAAGCGCCAGCGCCGAAACTTCGCCCATTGAACCGCCGGTGTAACCGAGAAACATTTCCAGATAATCGGGAAGCTTGTCCAATTTTGCGGTCAGTTGCGTCGCGGAACTGGCAGCGTCGACATGTTTGAGGATATTCAGAGTGGTGGCCGAGGTGGTGACGTCGGTGTTCATAAAGTCAAACAGGTGCGGACGAACCCAGGTCGTCATCTGCACCGGAAAGGAAATGAACAGAAAAACCCGTCCGACCAGCGCCGGATTGAAAAGGTTTTTGCCGATGCCGCCGAAAGCGGTTTTGGTGATGACGATTGCGACAAAGCAACCGATCAGGGTCATCCATACCGGCATATTGCAGGGGAGGTTATAAGCCAGCAAAATACCGGTGACAACGGCCGAAAGGTCGCGGGTGGCAGGCGCCTGCTTAAACCACCATTTGGCGCTTGCATATTCAAAAAACACGCATCCGGCAACGGCGGTCACAAGCGTGGTTAAGGCAGCGATGCCGAAAAGGGCGATCGCAACCGCACCGGCCGGAAGCAGGGCAATGATCACATCCCGCATGATTGAACGGGTGTCGGTGGAAGAATAAAAGTGAGGGGCAGTCGAAATTTTAAGCATCGTCGGTGTGGTCCTATTTCTTTTTGCGTATTTCGTATTTGGCCAGTTTGCAGTAGTCGGTAAGCGGAATTCTTGCCGGGCAGGTGTATGAACAGCTGCCGCACTCCATGCAATCGAGAACATGAATCTTTTTGGCTTCCTGATATTCGCCGCGGCGGACATATCCGGTAATGGCAAACGGCTGCAATCCTTGCGGACAAACTTCGATGCAGCGGCCGCAGCGGATGCAGGCGGTTTGTTCGGGATCAAGAACCGAAGCTGTTTTCAACAGCAAAATTCCGGATGTGGTTTTGGTAACCGGCGCCGCCAAATTGGTTGCCGCGGTTCCCATCATCGGACCGCCGAAAATGATTTTGCCCGGTGTTTCCGACGGTTGGACCTGCTCAATCAGATAAGAAGCGGGGGTACCGATTCTGACCCGGTAGTTGCCGGGGTTTTTAACGTCGTCGCCGCTGACGGTCACAATACGTTCAAACAACGGCTTGTGTTTCTGAACTGCTTCATAAACCGCGTAGACGGTACCGACGTTTTGCACCACGCAGTTGACGTCGACCGGCAGGCATCCGGGTGGCACTTCGCGGCCGGTGACGGCGGCAATCAATTGTTTTTCCGAGCCCTGAGGGTATTTGGTGGCGCAGACGGCCACGTTGACGCCGACATAGCTTCGGGTCAATTTGCGCATGGTTTCGATTGCGTGCGGTTTGTTTTCGTCAATGGCAATAATCGCTTTTTGGATTCCCAGCGCTTTGTTGAGAATTTTGGCGCCGATGATGATTTGTTCGGCCTTTTCCTGCATCAGGCGGTCATCGGCGGTCAGGTAAGGCTCGCATTCGATACCGTTCAAAATGATGCAATCGATTTTTTTGCCGGCGGGTACGGTTGCCTTAATCGGCGTCGGATAGCCGGCGCCGCCCATGCCGACAATGCCGGCGGCGCGGATGGTCGCGACGATTTGTTCCGGAGAGGCGGTAATTTCGCGGACGATGTCAAGACTGCGGTCAATACTTTCTTCCCACTCGTCGCCGTCGGTTTTGATGGTGATCATCTGTTCGAGGTAACCGACTTCGCCGACAATCTCTTCAATTTTGACCACTTCGCCGGAGGCAGGTGCATGAACGTCGGCGGAAACAATGCCGTCGGCATCGGCGAGCAACGTACCGACTTTGACCCGGTCGCCTTTTTTGACCAGGATTTTTGCCGGTGCGCCGATATGTTGTTTGACCGGAACATACAGCATATCGGGAATGCCGGCGTCCCTGATCGGAAGGTCGGAGGTTATTTTGTATTTGTCGGGATGAATACCGCCGACTGAAAAGGTTTTAATCTTGCTCATTTTTCACTCCGGTATAAATGATCGCGCCGGTCGGGCAGTTGGCCGCCAGTTCAGCCCCGTATGTTTCGGCCGAGACAGTGGCGGGAATATGGGAGAGATTGTTTTCTACCTTGACTTCCGGGCAGATTTTTGTGCATTTCATACAGGCAATGCAGGCGGCCTTGCAGTTTTTGCGGGCCAGAGCGCCTTTTTGGCGATTGCTGCAGGCGACGTATACGCGAACGCCGTTTTTGCCGCGCGGCCTGATTTCGTACAATCCGCGCGGACAAATGCGTACACAGGCCCCGCAGGAGGTGCATTTGTCGGGGTTGACTTCCGGCAGTCCGGTTTGCGGATTCATTTCAATGGCGCCGAAGGGGCAGTTGCGAACGCAGTCACCCAGACGCAGACAGCCGTCGGGACAGCCGGTTTTGCCGACAAAGGCGCGATTGGCAAGCCGGCAGCTCTGGAGGCCGATGTATTCGACTTTGTCGGGAGCGTTTTCGCAAGTGCCGTTGCAATGCAAAACCGCAACCGTCGGTTCATGTTCGGCGGAAGAATAGCCGAGCCGTGCGGCAACAGTGTTCATCACTTTGGCACCGCCGACCGGACAGTAAAGGCGGGCGAAAGATTCGGCGTCGGCAGCGGCGCAGGCGTTAGCGAAATCCTGACAGCCCGCTTTGCCGCAGGCACCGCAGTTGGCTTGCGGCAGCATTGCTGCAATTTCGTCGGCGACCGGATTGCTTTCGGTCTTAAATTTTTGGGCTGCAAAATACAATATGATTGCCGCGGCGACGGCAATTGACGATAAAACGATAATGTTGGCTACAATAACTTCACTCATCAATCAGTCTCTTGCTTTCGTTTACAATGCCTTATTCATAGCACAAATTCGGGGGATGCAAAATGTTTTTTTTCAGTTATCGCAATTTAATTTTTATTCGCGGCTTAAAATGACGGCGGAACAGATACAAAAGGGCGTAATAGAGCGGCAATACGGCAAGAGTTGCGGTTGCCGCCGCCGTTTCGCTGCCGCCGAAGGTGAGAAATGCGGCCAGGACCGACAACATCAAAAACAAGGGCAGGACATATGCCCAAAGGGCCGCCGTCAGCGCGTTTTCGACCGAAATTTCGAGAGTGATGTTTTGGCCGGTCCGATAATTTTGCGGCGTATCGGTTTTGACTTCGACGCTGAGCGGGCGGCCGCCGCTTAAACCGCAGGCATTTTTTGCCGCACAGCCGCTGCAGGCTTCGTTGCGAATGAAAGTGACGGTGACCGAACCGGGATTGACAGCCGTAACGATGCCGCAGCGGGTAATGTTTTCCATGGCTATTTCCGCCCGACCAGTCTTTTGGCTCTTTCCGACAACAACGGTTTGACGGTGTTGTCTTCACCGCGAACAAACAAAACGGCGGCGACGTTATAACGGTTGGCATAGTCCAACGCCGCTTTTTCGCCCATGGCCATCATCGCCGTCGTCATACCGTCGGCAATCATGCAGCTGGAATGAAAGACAGTCGCGGAGATAAGGTTGTTTTCGACCGGATAGCCGTTTTTGGGGGAGATGGTATGAGAGTATTTTTTGTCATCGACGTAAATGAAATTGCGATAATCGCCGGAAGTGGCCACGGCCTGGTTTTTGAGGGTAATGACATAGGCGTTTTCGGTATAATCGTTTTCGGGGCGGATGATGCCGACGTTCCAGCCGTCCACCTGATCGGATTTGCGGCCGCCGGCACGGACTTCGCCGCCGATTTCCACCACATAATCGTGATAACCCAGTTTTTCCAACAGTTCGGCAACCCGGTCAACACCGTATCCTTTGGCAATTGCCGACAGGTTGATCATTGTTTCTTCGTGTTCTTTTTTGATCTTGTCAAAATCGTGGGTAAAGCGGATTTTATTAAAACCGGAGGTTTTCAAAACCTCGCGGATGTCTTCTTCGGAAGGCGCTTTTTTAGGACGAATGGTCCCGAAGCCCCACAAATCGACCAACCGGCCGACCGTCGGATCGAAGGCGCCGTTGCTCTGACTGTAAATGGTGTAGGCATTTTGAAGAACCTTTTGCATCGGCGGCGAAAGCTCAATCCATTTGTCTGCCGGTTCGCGGTTAATCCGCGAAATTTCGGAATTGTTGTCAAAAACCGACATTTCGGCGTTGACAGCTTCAAGCTCTTCTTTGATATTTTTATGCAACAGTTTGTTTTCGCGTCCGGTTTTTACTTTTACACTGTAGTAAGTTCCCATCGTTTGGCCGCTCATGATCTGATAGGGAGCCGGTTCGTGCCAAATATAGAAAATGGCGGCTGCCGCCAGAAAAAATATTGAAATATATTTAAAAATGCGCATATGTTTTACACCTGAAATTAGTAATTATTTCACCTTTTTGTGCTATCTCGTTCTTATTAGAAACCGTTTGTTTGGAAAGGCAGCTTATTATGAAAGAATATTTTGAAATTCTCAAGAAAAAAGTACAAGATATTTGGTCCCGCATCCGGGTGAAAGATACTTGTCTGTATATAAGCCGGCTTTCGCAAAAAATCTATGCACAGGCGTATAATAAAATCAACGTCGCCGGAACTTATCTCGGGCAGATCGGCATTTCTGCCAACGTTGTCAGCTGGACCGGTTTTGTCATCGGAATTTTCGCCGTTAACTTTATTGCGATGGAAATGTACGGATGGGCGCTGCTTGCCATTTTGCTCAACCGGTTGTCCGACGGTTTGGACGGCGCGATTGCCCGTTCGACCAAAGTGACCGATTTCGGTGTCTTTCTTGATGCCACGTTGGATTATATTTTTTACGGCGGGGTCATTTTTGCTTTTGCGTTGGCCAACCCGGCGGCCAACGGCGTTGCGGCGGCTTGCATGCTGTTTGGTTTTGCCGCGGCGGCTTGCGCAATGCTGGCTTATTCGGTCATCGCCTACAAAAATCATGCCGAGCAGCAGCTTAACCTTGATCATTCGCCTTTTTATCTCGGCGGTTTGGCTCAGGGGTCGGAAACGTTGTTCGCTTTGGTGGTGTTGTGTCTGTTTCCGGGATGGTTTCCGGTAATGGGGGTTGTTTTGGGCGTTTTTTCGCTGGTGAAAGCCTTCAGTGTCATTGTGGCCGCTTATTACAGTTTTGTGATTGTTCCCTATCGTAAAGGAAAATAAATGAAAGTCTTCTTTATCCTGCTTACGGCACTGGCAACAGTGTTTTCCGCAGAGGCAGGCGCCGCGGTAAAAAAACAGACGTTGAGAAATTCGGTTGAAGTGTCGGCGGTTGAAAAAGAAGACCGGATCGAAGTGCGGCTGAAGATCGAACCTCAAAACGGTTGGCAGATCTATTCTCATCAGCCGGGAGACGTCGGTTTGCCGACGGACGTTAAATGGAATCTTTATGATCATCGTCTGGTATCCGAACAGTGGAGCGAAGGCGAAGACGTTATTTACGAAGGGTTCGGGCTTAATGTTTACCGCAAACCGGCATGGTATACCGCCATGTTGGGAAAAGCGGCCGGGGAAATGCCCGACCTGGAAATTTCGTGGATGGCCTGCAAGGGGGAATGTGTACCGGAAAGTCTGATTTTTAAATTAACTCCGGAAGTGTTTGCTCATCTGATGCCGTCACAGGGGGATGAGATTCGGGCTGCACCGGTGTCGGAAGCTTTTTACCGTTCCCAACTCTTGCCGGCGTCCCAACCGAAAACGCCGCCTGCGGCAACGGAAAAAGGCTGGCTCAGTATCTTGCTGCTGGCGTTCGGCGGCGGGATTGTGCTCAATTTTATGCCTTGCGTTTTTCCGATTTTGTTCATTAAAATTATGTCGATTGCCGGCCGGAAGAGCAAACGCCGCAATGTTACCGAGGCCTTTCAATATCTCGGCGGCGTTTTGTCCTGCTTTTTGCTGATGGCGGCGTTGTTGGCCTGGCTGCGGCATCGCGGTGCCGATATCGGATGGGGCTTTCAGTTACAGTCACCGTATTTTGTTGCGGTAATGGCGGTTGTGTTTTTGCTGCTGGCACTGATGTTTTTGAATGTCATCCGGGTGAATTGGAGTTTGAGATATTTGCCTGCGGGATCGTTTATGACCGGTTTTCTGGCGGTGTTGATCGCCAGTCCGTGTACGGCGCCGTTTATGGGGGCTGCCGTCGGTTGGGCGCTGACGACCGAACGGCCGGGTTATTTTTATTATCCGGTGTTTTTGTCTCTTGGTGCCGGGTATGCGTTGCCGTTTTTTCTGGCCGGTATTTATCCGCGTTTTTTGCAAAGAATTTTACCGCGTCCCGGCAAATGGATGGAAGTGTTAAAAAAATTGTTTGCCTTGCCGATGCTGGCGACCTGCGGATGGCTGTTGTGGGTTTTGTGGGGAGATTCCGACGCCGGCCGTTCGCAATGGCAGCCTTATCAGCCGCAAAAAGTGGAACAGGCGCTGCAAAACGGTGATAAAGTTTTGATCAATTTTACCGCCAAATGGTGCATTACCTGTCTGGTTAATGAAAATGCCGTTTTTTCAACCCGCGAATTTGCGCGGTTGGTTAAAGAACATCGGATTAAACTGTTCAAGGCCGACTGGACCAACCGCAGCCCGGAAATTGCGCGGGCGCTGGCAAAATTCGGACGCAGCAGCATTCCGTTATATGTATACTATAACGGCGACGGCGGTTATGTTTTGCTGCCGCAACTGATAACCGTCGGAGACTTTCGCAAGCTGTTAAGCGCAAATGATACCGCCGCCCAGCAGTAGATCGTTATCGTAGAAAACGGCCGATTGTCCGGGAGCGACGGCCTTTTGCAAATCGTCAAAACAGATTTCCGCACGGTCGGGGGAGGTTGGCGTAAGGAGCGCGGCCGCCGGAGTTTGCGAAGAACGGATTTTGACGGTGAGTCGCCGCGGAGAAGCAATGTCTGAAACGGAAAGCCAACTCAGATTTTGACAATACAGTTTTTGCCGAAGGGTATCGTCGTCATATCCGAGGACGACTTCGCGACGTTCGGGGCGGATGGCGATAACATAAAGCGGACGTTCGGCGGCGATCCCCATCCCGCGCCGTTGGCCGATGGTATAATTCCAAATTCCCTGATGCTGCCCCAGAATTTTGCCTTCTTTGTCGACAAAATTACCCGGTTCGGGGGCTTTTTGCAAAATGTCGTTGATATTGCCGGAATAAAAGTCCTGACTGTCGGGCTTGTCGCATACTTCCAACCCAGCCAAACGGGCAAACTCGCGAACTTCGGATTTTTGGTAACCGCCCAACGGCAGCAGAATGCGGCTCAGTTGTTCCTGACGGAGGCGGTACAGAAAATAGGACTGATCTTTTTTGGGATCAATGCCGCGGCTGATCTGATAACGTCCGGCGGCAGCATTGTAGCCGAGACGGGCATAGTGGCCGGTGGCAAATTTTTCGAACTCCAGGCCGGCTTTGCGGGCGGTGGCGGGAAGGGCGTCAAATTTGATGGTGGCGTTGCACCAGACACAGGGATTGGGCGTTCTGCCGGCCGTATATTCTTCTTTGAAATTGCGCAGCACAATTCGTTTGTATTCTTCGGCACAGTCAAACACATAATAGGGAATGTTAAGTTCGCGGCAGATTTTACGGGCCGAATCAATATCTTTTTCTTCGTGAGGGCTGAAGCATGAATCGGCAGCGCCGTTGCTGCGGAAATTGGTGTTTTTGTCCCAGATCGACATGGTTGCGCCGATCACTTCGTGTCCGGCTTTTTTTAGCAGATAAGCAGCGGCCGCGGAATCGACACCACCGCTCAATCCGACGAGAATCTTCATTTGTTTGGTCCTTGTGTTCGTAGTTTTCGCTGATTATGATCGGTTCGGAGTCAGGAATCAAGAGTTTTCTGCAACTGTCGTCAAAACTTGCGGATACTCGGAGCGGATTGAACTTTTTTGTCAAAAAATATTTGACAAAATTGTGGCAGTCACTTATATTAAGTGCGATTTTCAATTATTAACTTAATCATTTTTGCTTATGAACGAAATTGATGTAAAAATCAGGAAGTGCAATATCCTTGCGCTGGGAGCCAAAGGTATTGTCGTTCCGCAGTTCGCCGACAATATGTGTCTGACCGGTGTTGCCGGAATCGTATCTCACGGCGGTCATTATCGCGGACTCCTTGATTACGCGATCGCCGCCCGTCAAATGCGCCTTCCTTACGGATACGCGCTGACCACCAAAGGCCACAAAAACGTCAAACTGATCAACGTCTCTTTGCTCGGCGTGCCGGAAGCTGAAGCTTTCAACATGGTTCAACTGGCGACTTTCGCGGCCTTGGCAGAAGCCGAAAAACAAGGGCTCTCGTCAATCGCCGTTCCCGCACTCGGAACCGGAAAAAGCGGAAGTCTCGGTTTCAAAAAATCGGCCAAAGCAATGCTTTCGGCAATCGAAAGCTATCAGGAGTGTGCTCAGGGATGTCTGAAAAAAGTCAGCATCTGCGTGTTTAAAAGCGACAATGCACTTGCCGCCTTTAACCATGTCATGGAAACGAAGGAATATTCCGCTTACCTCAATCGGGAGCTGGATATCTGGTATCAGGCAAACCACGACAAGCTGATGCAGAAACCCGACTGATCCCCCCTGACCGTTAAAGTCTTAATGTAAGAAGCCTGCGCCCGTGTGCCCGGGCTTCTTGCTTTTTAAAGTATTTATGCTATAAAAGACAAAAATGTTGGGGTAAAGAAATGAAAATTTTACTTTTGTCATGCTGTGCACCTTGTTCTTGTGCCGTGATTGAAAAAATGGCGCGGGAAGGGACAGATTTTTCTGTGCTTTTTTACAATCCTAATATTGTTCCGGCAGCGGAATATGAAAAGAGAAAAGAAGAGAACAGCCGTTTGTGCCGGCAATGGCAGGTGCCGTTTATTGAACTCGAGTATGATAATTTCCGCTGGTGTTCGCTGATCAAAGGGTTGGAAAACGAACCCGAACGCGGGCGGCGGTGTGACATTTGTTTTTATATGCGTTTGAAGCGGGCGATGGAATATGCCAAAAGCGGCGGATTTGATGCCGTCGCTTCCGTCCTCGGGGTTTCCCGCTATAAAAATTTGGAACAGGTCAACCGGGCAGCCGCCAAAGCTTCGGCTGAAACCGGCGTCGCTTATGTTGCCGTGGAAGGACGCAAAGGCGGCATGCAGGAACGGCGGCAAACCCTGATCAAACAGCTTGGACTGTATTCTCAGGATTATTGCGGCTGCAAGCCGCGCCTGGCTTAAAAATTCTTACGGCGCGTTTTTATCGACGCTCAAATTCGAAAAAGACGGGGCGGCGTCCTTCGCGGATGGCTTTGCGCTGATATTTGGTTTCGACCCAGTCGGCAGGTTGACGTTTCCAGTCGTTGCCGCATGTGGCGGTCCAACGAAAGTCGGGATGTCGGCCCAGTTGCTTCAGTACCCAGCGTTTGTAAACCGGATGGTCGGTGGCAATTTGCAGAATTCCGCCTTTTTTTAAGATCCGCGCCAGTTGTTTCAAATTGTCGGGATTAACAAAACGGCGGCTTTCGTGACGTTTTTTGGGCCACGGATCGGGAAACAATAAAAACACTTTGTCCAGTGATCGGGCCGGCAGCAACGGAAATAACAGCCGAATGTCGTCACCGTATACGCGGATATTGTCGGTGCGTTCGGGCAGCAGACTAATGTCGTCGCCGATTTCCGCCCCTTCTTTGATGCCGGTCAGCAAACTGAGGAGGTTGGCAACTCCGTTTTGAAAAACTTCGGCGCCGATATAACCGGTATTGGGATTGGCTGCCGCAATTCCTGCCAAATGCGCGCCGTCGCCGAAACCGATTTCCAAACAAATTTGACGGACTTCGGCGCCGAATTGCAGCGGTTGTCGGGGATTGAGGGCTACCTGCAGCAAAAAGGTTTCCAACAATGCGGTTTTGGCCTTGCGGATGCGGCGGCCTTTACGGCGGCCGAAGAACTGAGGCTTGTCGTCTAAAAACATGAGGCGAGTTCCTTGCTTAAATCGGTTTCTTCCCATGAAAATTCACCGTTTTGGCCCGGAAGACGTCCAAAATGTCCATAAGCGGCAGAAGGCGCGTAGATCGGACGGCAAAGTCGGAGACGGCGGATAATGCCGGCCGGCGTCAGGTCCGCCAACTCGGAAATTTTTTGCAAAATCTTTTGTTCGTCAACCTTGGCGGTTCCTTTGCAGTCGATATACAACGACAACGGTTCTTTTTTGCCGATGGCGTAGGAAACCTGCAACAGACACTCGTCGGCAATTCCGGAGGCAACGATATTCTTTGCCAAATAGCGCATCATGTAAGCTGCCGAACGGTCAACCTTGCTGGGATCTTTTCCCGAAAAAGCTCCGCCGCCGTGAGGCGCATAACCGCCGTAGGTGTCGGCGACAATTTTGCGTCCGGTAAGGCCGCAGTCACCGTCGGGACCGCCGATGACAAAACGTCCGGCCGGATTGATCAGCAGCCGAATGTCATCGGAAAAAAGCGTTTCCGGAATGCTGCGACGGATGATCGGCAAAACCAGTTCCCGAACTTCTTCCAGAGACAAATGCTCGCTATGCTGGGTGGATAAAACAACCGAACCGACTCTGCAAACCCGGTTTTGATCGTCATATTCGAGGGTGACCTGAGATTTGGCGTCGGGTTCCAGTCCCGGCAAGGCCGCCTGACGCAAGTTGGTCAGCAACAGGTTGGCCAGATAAATGGCCATCGGCATATAACAGGTTTCAAAACCCGTTTCTTTTTTGGCATAACCAAACATGATTCCCTGATCTCCGGCGCCGCAATCTTTGATGCCGTTGGCAATGTCGGCGGATTGGCAATGAAGAAGATTGTCGATTTGCAGGTTCTTATAACTGAACCCGGGTTGATCATAGCCGATTTTTTTAATTAAAGTACGAACCGTTTCTTCCGCCGTCTCAGGATCGACCGGGTTGTTGCTCAGCGTTTCACCGGCAATGATTACCCGGTTGGTGGTGGCCATGGTTTCAATAGCCGTATGGGCGCAAGGGTCTGCCTGCAGATGCAAATCGAGCAGGGTATCGGAAATCTGATCGCATATTTTGTCAGGGTGTCCGGCCGAAACGGCTTCACTGGTAAAAAGGTAGCTCATCGTGATTCTTTCGTATTTGTTTTAGTATCTTTTTGCGCATAATAAAAAGCCGGCGTTCAAAATGCCAGCTTTTTTTTAAAGATGTGTGTATTTTGATTTATTCGTCTTCGTCTCCGTCTCCGATTTCGTTCCCGTCATCTTCGCGGTCAAAAGTAGTTTTTGACATCGTAATGATCAGATCAAAAAGATGTTTTGCCGCTTTGCGGTTGGGGATGCGGTAATATGCTTTGACCAGTTCCAGCGTTTCCTGACGCTTCATCGGGTCCATATCAATTTCCTGATAGTTTTCTTCAAAACACATTGCGGTTTCGGGAGAACTGAAAACGCGCGGACTTTGTTGGGCAACTTCCTTATCCATATCTTCGTAGAAGAAGTTGATCGGCACGTTCAGAACGTTGCCGATATCCCACAAGCGGCTTGCGCCGACGCGGTTGTTCCCGCGCTCATATTTCTGAACCTGTTGAAATGTGAGTCCCAGCAGAGAGGCTAATTTTTCCTGAGAATATCCGAGCAGGGTCCGGCGTAACCGGATGCGGTTGCCGACATGGACATCAATCGGATTTGGTTGTCCGTTAGGCGTCCGGCCGCGGCTGGCCTTCTTTGATTTAGTCATGTTCATCATATAGCTCCACAAAAGTCTATCCACATATTGCAATTTTTAGTGGTTAATGTCAATATTTTTATATAATATTTTATATAGACAATTGGATGGACCGAAGGTTCCCTTATATTTCTTTATAAAAACAATCGCTTAAGAATGCTTTCGGTTTAAAACAACGGCGAAAACGATGCAAAGAAGGCAAAGAAACAATAACGGAAAGTTGTGGTACTTTTTATACCAAGTATCAATAGATAAAGACTGAGGCAGATAAACGTCTAAAGCGCCGGAAACATTGAGCGGAAGTTGTTTGATGACGGTTCCCGTTTTGGAAATCAGGGCACTGATTCCCGAGTTGGCTGCGCGAACGATTGTCAACCCTTCTTCAACGGCGCGCATCCGGGTTGCAACCAGATGTTGACGGGGACCGGCACTGTCGCCGTACCAGCCGTCATTGGTCAGATTGATCAGCCATTGAGGACGGTCGGCATCGTCGGCAACTTCGGCGGGAAAAATAATCTCGTAACAGATCAAAACGCCGAACGGCGGGACGCCGGGCAAATGTATGGTTTCAACGCCGTTTCCCGGCATGAAGTCGGCAATGACGTTGGTAACCGGTTTCAGGCGATCGGGAAGGTAGCGACGCAGCGGGATGTATTCGCCGAACGGAACCAAATGTGATTTGGCATAAGAGGCGACAATTCCGTCGCGGTCAAAAGCCTGCATGGCATTTAACGGGCGCCATTTTTCACCGTCATAATCATAATCGAGGATCCCCGTGATCAGAAATCCTTGCGGCGGAACGGCCGGCAACAGCATCTCGAGATATTGCGGTTCCAGCCGGAGGACGAACGGCGTTGCCGTTTCGCCCCAAATGACCAAATCAGGATTGAACGGGCGCTCGGAATCGCCGTCGGCCGACCGCGACATATTTACGTATGTTTGCAAATTTTGTTCAAGCATTTCCGGTTGCCATTTCATTTGCTGAGGAATTGCCGGTTGGACCACCCGCACTTTTATCTCGGAAAAGCGGTCATCGGGATAACGGCTGAGCCGCCAGGTTCCGTAACCGAACAAAGATCCGGAGATAAGAACCGGAATTGCAATCGCCAGAACCGCCGCTTTGCGGTTGCGGCTGAAAAATAAGAAACCCGGCGCCGCGGCCGCAAAGACGGTCAGCAGCGACAGACCGTAGGTTCCGAAGCATGAGGCTGCTTGAATGGCCGCATTGCTGAAACTCCATACCGTCCCGAGGAGGTTCCACGGAAAACCGGTCAAAACAAAACTCCGCAACCACTCAAAAACGGTCCATGCCGCGGCAAAGGCCGACAGCTTGGGCCAAAAGGGTTTGAACCGGCTGCAAAACAAAGCCGGAAAAGCGGTGAATAAACCAAAGAAACCGCCGCTGCCGACAAAAACCAGCGGGATCAGCCAGCCTAAGCGCGGCAGGTCGAGCATCAAAGCGTTGGCGATCCAGAAAAAACCGCAGGCGTAATGGCCAAAACCGAACCAGTAGCCGAGCAGAAACGATTTTTTGGCCGAAGAAGCGCGGCCCAGCATAATCAACAGGCCGCTGAAAGAGATTATCAGAAACGGCAACAGGTAATAGGGCGGCAGCGCGGCCACGGACAGGCAGCCGAGGGCAAATGCGACGATTTTGGGATATTGTGCCAGCTTGCCGGGCATTTTATTCATCCGTTGCTGAGGGAGTGGTGATAATCATGATTTTCTTGATGCGGTTGGGATCCGCTTCCAGAATTTTAAATCGGATTCCGGTAGGGCCGTTAATGATTTCGCCGTGTCCCGGAATTCTTTGCGCCAGCTGAAAGACATAGCCGCCGATGGTATCGACGCTGCTTTCTTCTTCTTCCCAATCATCCTTAAACAGGCTGATGCCGGTTTTTTCTTCGACGTCTTCCAACGGCGCTTTGGCGTCGGCAACGTAAATACCGTTTTCCTGAAGGGAAATGACCGGATCCTGTTCGAGGTCATATTCGTCTTCGATATCGCCGACGATTTCTTCCAACAGGTCCTCAATTGTAATCAGACCGCACAGACCGCCGTATTCGTCCATCACCATCGCCATATGGGTTTTTTCCTGCTGCATTTCCTGCAGCAGATCGGGAACCAGACTGTCCGGCGAAACGATTTTGAGGTTGGGCGTCGTAATTTGTGCGACCGGCATTTTGCCGTCTCCCCGCAGCAAGCATTTGGCGAGGTCAATAATATGAAGGACACCGGTGACGTCATCCAGAGATTCGCCGTAAACCGGAATGCGCGAGTGGCCTTTTTCGACCATCAGCCGTGCCAGTTCTTCCGCGGTTCCGTTTTGCTGAAAAGCGACGATATCGGCGCGCGGAATCATTACCCGGCAGACTTTTTTGTCTTTGAGGTAGAGCAGATTGTTAAACAACTGCTGTTCATGGGGGCTGAAACCGTCATCACCCGAACCGGCCTCTTCGATCAGGTCTTCAATGGTTTCGCGCACGTCTTCGTTGTTGGCGTGAGTGGTGAACAGTTTTTTAAAGTAACTGCCCAAACCGTGAGGGGTGTCGTTCATTTTCAGGCTTTCTCCTCATAGGGATCGGCAATACCGAAACCATGCAGCAGGCGGGTTTCCAAAGCTTCCATTTCAAGCCGTTCCGCTTCTTCGATATGATCATAGCCCAGCAGATGCAAAATGCCGTGAATCAAAATGTGCACATAATGGTCGTTAAAACCGATTTCCTGTTCAAGACTCTGGTTTTCCATCGTCTCCAGCGCAATGATGATATCACCGAGTTCAACTTCTTCCGTTTGCGGCAGCGTCTCAAAAAAATCGTCATCGTCAAGGTTGGCAAAGGACAGAATGTTGGTCGGCTTGTCAATTTGGCGAAATTCGCGGTTGAGGCAGCGGATTTCTTCATCGTTTCCAAGTTCCAGATTGATGCAAACCTCCGATTTGCCGTCCAAAAAGCCGGGTTTCAATTCGGCAATGACCTTTTCGAAGACCGCTGCGGATAATGCTGCGGCATCGGGCAGGCGGCTGTTCCAGTTTTCGTCGCCGAGCGTCAGGTTAATTGTTGTTTTCATGATTCTGTTTTTCTTCCTGATGATTTTTCTGTTCGTAAGCGCGGACGATTTTGGCGACCAGCCCGTGACGGACGACGTCGTTGGCGCTGAAGGTGACGGAACCGATCCCTTTGACATTATGCAAGGTGTCCAGCGCGTCCCGAAGACCCGAGACGACGCCCCGCGGCAGGTCAACCTGACTTAAGTCGCCGTTGACGACCATGCGGGAATTTTCACCGAGACGGGTCAGAAACATTTTCATCTGCATCGGCGTGGTGTTCTGGGCTTCGTCCAGAATGACGAAAGCGTTGGAAAGCGTGCGGCCGCGCATGAACGCCAGCGGTGCAATTTCGATTTCGCCGGCAGCCAGTTTTTTGTCGACCTGTTCGGCCGGGAGCATTTCATACAAAGCGTCGTAAAGGGGGCGCAGATAGGGGTCGACCTTGTCTTTAAGGTCTCCGGGCAGAAAACCGAGGTTTTCGCCGGCTTCCACGGCCGGACGCGAAAGGATGATTTTGTCGATCGCGCCTTCCAGCATCATGGTAACGGCCAGCGCCACCGCCAAATAGGTTTTGCCGGTACCGGCGGGTCCGAGGCCGAAAACCAACTCGTTATTCATCATTTCGACGATATATTGTGCCTGTGTGGCCGAACGCGGATAGATATGACGTTTTTTGGTTTTCAAAACAATTTCGTCGATATTGATTTTCGGTTTTTGGTCGGTTTCGGCACCGCTGATGCGGACGGCGGCTCTCACTTCCTGCTCGCCGATTTCAATGCCGCGACTGACTTTGGAGTAAAGGGAATCGATGGCGCTTTTGGCCTGACCGACGGCTTCGTCGCCGCCTTTGATGTGAATATGGTTGCCGAAAGTGGCAATTTCGACGTTCAAAGCCTCTTCAATGATTTTCAGATTGCCGTCCTGCGGGCCGACAAGCTGCTGAACCAGTTGATTGTTAAAAAGTTCTAATTCTGTTTCTGCCATAATTGCACCTTTAATCTGATTGTTGAATAACGGTTCCGCCAAGCGAGTTTGTGGTGGCATCGGTGACGCGCACCGGCAGAATGCGGTTGATCAGTTCCGGCGGAACCTGGGCATGCAGATTTTGCATATACGGGGTTCTGCCGAACAGCTGGCCTTTTTTTCTGCCTTTGCTTTCAAAGAGTACCGGCATAATTCTACCGATACATCCTTTATTAAAGTTTAACTGTTGAGAAAATAATTTTTCCTGCAGGATGTTTAAACGCTCTGATTTGATTTTTTCGTCAATCTGATCGGGATATGTCGCGGCCGGGGTACCGGCACGGCGGCTGTATTTAAATGAAAACGCCTGAATGTAACCGACTTGTTCCACCATGTCGAGAGTGGCTTCAAAATCTTGATCGGTTTCACCGGGAAAACCGACGATAAAATCGGAAGAGAAGCCCAGTTCGGGGTTGGCGTCGCGCAGTTTGGCGATGATTTCGAGATATTGTCCGCGGTTGTGACGGCGGTTCATGGCCTTGAGAATGCGGTCCGAGCCCGATTGCAGAGGCAAATGCAGGTAAGGCATCAGTTTTTTTAAGTCGCGGTGGCAGGCGATCAGGTCATCGTTGACGTCGGCAGGGTAGGAAGTGGTGTAACGAAGGCGTTGCAAGCCGTCAATTTCGGCGAGACGGCGCAACAGATAAGCCAGGTCTCTTTCCCGGCCGGCGGCGTCTTCGCCGTGGTAAGCGTTGACGTTTTGACCCAGCAGGTTGATTTCGAGAGTTCCCGTTTCGACCAGCCGGCGGGCTTCTTTCAACACGTCTTCCACCGGACGCGAAGTTTCGACGCCGCGGGTATAGGGAACAATGCAATAGGTGCAGAAATTGTTGCAGCCTTCCTGAATGGCGAGATAGGAACATCCGCCCTCGGCCCGGTTTTGCGGCAGATGGTCGAATTTGCTTTCCGAAGTGAACTCGGTGTCGATCAGACAAATATTTTTCTGTTGCGCGATTTTGCCCAAAATTTCGGGAATGCGGTAATAAGTCAGCGGACCGGTGGCAAAATTGACAAAGGGTGCGCGTTTGGCGATTTGCTCGTCTTCTGCCTGAACAACGCAGCCGACGACGCCGATGATTGTTCCTTTGCCGGCGGCCTGACGTTCTTCTTTAATCAGATTAATGCGTCCGAGGTCCGAAAACAGTTTTTCGGCGGCTTTTTCTCGGATATGACAAGTGTTGAAAATGATTATGTCTGCATCCTCAGGGGCGTCGGCAGCCGTGTGTCCCATGTTTTGCAGAATGTGGGCAATGCGCTGAGAATCGTAAACGTTCATCTGGCAGCCAAAGGTTTTGATATAGTATTTCACCTTGTCTCGGATATCCTCTAAAATTGTGTTAAACAGACGCATATTAGCCTCAAACGGAAAGATTTTCAAATGTTTTTTCTTTCACGGAAGGAAAATTTGCTTTTTTAGAAATTTTGTCGTTTTTTTGGCGTAAAAAGTGTTTTTTTGTTGCCAATTAGACGGCTCTTTGTTATCATAAGGAAAAAATAAGCGGTAAAATTAATTTTTTTGGGAGAATTCTGATGGATCAGCACTTGGAAGAAATGCTTAAACTGGATGAAGAAACGCGGGTCGCCTATCTGAAGGCGTTTGTCCGTCTGGCCTGTGCTGACGGCTATTTCGATGAAAACGAAAAACGTTTTGTAAAGAATTTGGCCAAAACCTATGAAATATCGGAAAATCGTCTTGACGAAGTGTTGAACTGCGGGGACGATGACACGATTATAGAAGAAGTCAAAAAAATTAAAAACCGCCGGGTGGCGCTGGAGCTGATTAAAGAATTGTGCATTTTGGCGCATGCCGACGATGTCCTGACTGATGAAGAAACGCTGTTTATCGGCCGGGTCGGGCAGGCGATGGGAGTTGAACTGGATAAAATTGAACAGATCAGCAACTGGGTTATTGATAAAATTATTCTTGCCGAAGAAGCTAAAATTATTTTCGAAGAAGTCGGAAGTCAAGCGTAAACTCAGGAGGTTTTATCATGGACGAAACTGAAAAAAGCAGAATGGCACAGCAGGAAAGGCTGGAACGCCTGCGGCGAATTCAGCTGGGACGACAAGATCGTCTCGACAGCCCGAAGAATATTATTCAGCGGGCGGTTCAGCGCGAATATCCCGATATGGACCGTATGCAGGCCGAAAAAGTCACCCGCGAGTTGGTGCTGGCGCCGAAAAAATCGACAATTAAAATCGGTAATGATGAAATTAAAGTTGCCGATTTGCAGTTTCAGATTGCGGAATCTCTCGAAATGATCAGTTCCGAAACTTCTTCTTCGCAGGAATATTTCAGCTGGTTTACCGAAAGTTCGGAAATCATGCAGCATATGAACGACGGTTTCGTGTCCGAAGACGACCTGAAAAAACGCAACGAGTGGATTGAGATGTCATATTCCCGTGAGGCCGAAATACTGACCTGTCTCGGTTTGTACCAGGGCAGTGCTTTCCCCGAAGCCAAGAAAAAATATGCGGACATTTACAATAAGCTGGTCAAGCTGCGTCAGATTCGCAACGCTATCAAAGAAAGCACCGCCAACAAGGCGGACAAACCGCAGGAAGTCGACATTAAGAAAAAAGAAAACGACTATAAAAAGGCGGTCGTCTATGTTGCGGCAATGCGAGAGTTTATGAAACGTCCGCCGCGCTGGAACATGCCCAAACGGACTTTACAAAAACTTAACATGTATCATGGCGATGATGACGATCTGGACGACGATTACGATGATTTCTACGAACAGTACGAAGATGACGATCTGCGCCGTTCCGACGAAGAAAACCGGATTTATCAGGGCGAGGCAAACGAAATTACCGAATTGAATTTCAGTTTTAACGATTCTTTGAAAGAAGAAATTCTTTTCCACTGGGATGACGATCGGATGCAGTCGTATGAACGCAGCGCCGCCGAAGAATTTATCGAAAAGATTGACGAAGCCCAACCGGCGTTGCAGACCGAAGAAGACATCCGCGATCATATTGCCCGCCTTTCCGGCCGCCGCCCGCCGCTGAAAAACCGTCCGTCCGGTTATACGATGGACCGGGCACGGGCTTTTAGCAGCATGCATTACAATTCGTTGTCGGCAACCCGGCGGCAGTATGCATAAAAAAACTGGACAATTGATCGGGAATTGTTTAAATTAACCCTGCAATGTTTTAAAATTATGAGGAGAATTTTTTATGGGTGCTTTGCTTGAACCGTTTGTGTGGATGCTTGGAATTATCGTAGATATCTATTTTACGGTCGTCTTGGCGGAAGTTGCCGTTCACTGGCTGATTCATTTCAAAATACTGGACGTTAAAAGCGTTTATGTGGCTAAGGCTGTCGAAATTTTAACCAAGGTTACCCAGCCGGTTTATAAGAAAATTTCGGAAAAAGTTCCCGCCTTTTCGGGAGTGGACTTCTCTCCGTTTATTCTGCTGATGGCATTGTTGTTTTTAAGCCGTTTCATCTATCGGCTTGACGTGATGCTGATGTAACCGGTGAACTCGAAAAACAAGTCGGGCGGCTTTGGCTGCCCGATTATACTTTTAAAAGGAAAAAAATGTTTTTTACGGAAACGGATGACGGAATTATCCTGCGGGTGCGCTTGACACCGAACGCGGCCGCGGCGGCGGTAAAAGGCGTCTTTGTCGACGAAAAGGGAACGGCGTATTTGAAAATCAGCGTTGTCAGCGTTCCGGAGAAAGGGCGTGCCAACCGCGAATTGATCAAACTTCTGAGTGCAAAGTTGAAGGTTGCCAAATCGGAATTAGAACTTGTCAACGGTGAAATTTCCCATTATAAGAAAATTCTGATTACCGGTGACCGGCAAAACGTTTTAAGACAGATGGAAATATGGGTAAAGGAGAATCGACATGACGGCGCAGATTATTGACGGCAAAACGGCGGCGCGGGAATTGCGCGACCGACTGGCGGAAAAAATTGCGGAATGGCAGGTCAAGCCCTATCTGGCGGTCATTTTGGTCGGGAACGATCCGGCCAGTCTCATTTATGACCGCAATAAACAAAAAGCGGCGTTGGAAATGGGGATGAAATGCGATATTCATCATTTGCCCGAAACGACGACCGAATCCGAATTGTCCGCTTTAATTCGTCGCCTGAACGAAGACCGGGAGGTGAACGGCATCTTGGTGCAAATGCCGCTGCCGCGCCATATCGACAGCTCAAAAATTATCGAAACGATTGCTCACGAAAAGGATGTTGACGGTTTTGGCCCTTATAATGCCGGGTTGTTGCATGAAAACGATCCGCGGGCCATGGTGGCGGCAACGCCGAAAGGCATTCTGTATCTTTTGCAGCAGCATCTGGGGGATTTGAGCGGTAAACATGCAGTCATTATCGGCCGTTCCAACATCGTCGGCCGTCCGCTGGCTTCGCTTTTGCTCAACCATCACTGCACGGTAACCGTAACCCACAGCAAGACGGTCGGATTGCCGGAGATTACGCGGCAGGCCGATATTTTGGTGGCGGCTTGCGGATGCCCGCGAATGGTGAAAAAAGACTGGGTTAAAAAGGGGGCGACGGTGATTGATGTCGGTATCAACCGGATCGACGGAAAGTTGTGCGGAGACGTTGACTTTGAGGAAGTAAAAGAGCAGGCCGCCCATATCACGCCGGTTCCCGGCGGGGTCGGTCCGATGACGATTGCCATGCTGCTCGACAATACCTGTCAGGCTTATCTAAACCAAAATAACAATCTTAAAAAATAGGCGCAGAAATATTATATAGACTCTGAGTTGTTTATTCATCATGCCGAAAAGGGAATAAAAACATGGAGCAGGCGGGGCGCATCTTTATGATTGACGGCAATAACGGTCTGAACAGCCGTTACCAGCATTTGTTGGAGGAACATGGGTATGAAGTTTTTGCCACCGACAACGCGTATAAGTTGATCCGTTATGCGCCGGAGCTTCAGCCGCGATTGTACGTGGTTGACAATGAAGCCGAAAATGTCGATGCCTGGCAGGTGTTAAACTACCTTGTCGCCAACCGTTATTTGGATGAAGCGCCGGCCGTCATGTTGAACGCGGAGGCTTCGCCCGACGTTGTTAAAGGTGCGGCTCATTATGTTGCCCGACAGGATACGGATCGGTTGCTTGAAATTGTCGACGCTTATTTTAAAGGCGGTGCCGGTTACCGGGTGCTGTTGTTGGAAGATAACCTTCCTTATTCGGACAAAGACTTCAGCGGCATGGACGAGTTTCGCGTTTCTTATTTCAAAGTTTATGACGCCCACGGCGCCAAAATGTTTTTGCAGCGCAACGCACCGCAGGCGTTGATTGTCCACAGTGCGGAAGAGGATTATGATAAAATAAAAAGCGAGATCGGTTTTAAAAATACTTTTTATGTGGAAAATCGCAACAATCTGCAAAAATTATTTTCGTTTCTTAAATAAGTTGTGTTATAACCCTGACTTATAAATATGACGGGGTGGTGACTGATGAAATATTTGAGACGAATGTACGACTGGCTGATTAACGCGGCTTCGGGGCCTTATGCTCTGCCGATTCTGCTGGCGGTATCGTTTATGGAAAGTTCTTTTTTTCCGATCCCCCCTGATATTATGTTGATCCCGATGGTGTTGGCGACGCCGAAAAAAGCGTGGCATATTGCCGGTTTGGCAACGGCTGCAAGCGTGGTCGGCGGCTATTTCGGCTATGCGATCGGTTTTTACGGATATGATCTGATTGCACGGCCGATTTTGGATTTTTACGGTTACAGTCACCAGTTTGACGTTTTTAAGGGATATTATCATGAATGGGGGGCGTGGATCGTTTTCGGAGCGGGGATTACGCCGTTTCCCTACAAAGTGATTACGATTGCCAGCGGTGCGGTGGATCTGAATCTGTGGGTTTTCGGGCTGGCTTCGGTGGCTGCGCGCGGTTTGCGCTTTTTTATCGTCGCCTGGTTGTTAAAAAAATTCGGCGAACCGATCCGAACTTTTATCGAAAAGAATCTGGGAATACTTTCGGTTTTGTTTTTGCTGCTGTTAATCGGCGGTTTTGCCGCGATAAAATATTTGTAATTCGAAAATGTAAGATAACGACAAAACCCGGCAATGCCGGGTTTTGTCGTTAATGGTTTGTTTCCGTCAGTCTTTGTGGCGGAAAGTGATTCGGCCTTTGGTTAAGTCGTAAGGGGTCATTTCGATGTCAACTTTGTCTCCGACCATAACCCGAATGCGGAATTTGCGCATTTTCCCGGCGGTATGAGCCAGAATTTCGACGCCGTTTTCCAATTTTACCCTGAACATGGCATTAGGCAGTTTTTCAATAACCGTACCGGCCAACTCCAGCAATTCTTCTTTCATAAATTGTTACCTCATTGTTTTTTAGCTAAGTGTATAAACCCTAAATTCTTTTTTGGCAAATTATTTCTGCAATCCTTTGGAAAAAAGTGTATTTTTTATTAGCCAAATGTTAATAAGAGGAGTATATATAAAAGCAGATGAATGAAAATTTTTGTATAGGGCATTAAAATGAAAAAAGATATGCTGCAGGAAAATCGCCGGGCTTTGCTTACGGAAGAAGATTATGAAGCGATGTTGAGCTGGGGGGATCAGGAAGTTGCTTTTATCAAAAGCGACAAAATCTCCGATAACGAAGTGTGGAAAATCTATACCGCCGACGGAACGCAGCTGGCAATTGCCGACAGCCGGGATTTTGCCTTTATTCTGGCGCGTCAGAACGACCTTGATCCCAAAAGCGTTCATTGATTTTTGAAATAAGACGTTTCGGCGAACGACTGGAAACGAATGTAAAAAATGCGGCTGAGTAAGCCGCATTTTTTATGTAACGTGACGTGATTTATTCCGCCTGTTTTTCCTTGAACTCCAACACCTTGATCTGCTGTTCGATTTTAGAACGGTCATAAAACGGGATAAGCGGCTTATCAAGGCCGTTTTCGAGCTTTTTGAGCGTGGCATCACGATCAAATTCTCCGGTATTGTCCTTTAAACCCAGAGCATGATTCCACTGAAAAACGGCTTCCCGTTTGCGGCCGATTTGCCAGTAGGCATCTCCGAGATGATCATAAATCAGAGCTTCGGAAGAAGCTTGATCGGAAGCTTTTTCGAGATATTCCGCCGCCCGGTCATATTCGCCGATTTTGTAAAAAGCCCAGCCGATGCTGTCGGTGATAGTTCCTTCGGCGGCGGCGGGCGCATAGGCGGAAACAATCAATTCAAAAGCTTCTTCAATGTTTTTGTTTTGCTGCAGCAAAATATATCCGAGATGATTTTTGGTCATCCGGTTGGGCCGGAGCTGCAGAACTTTACGAAAATAGCGTTCGGCGGTATCGTGATCGCCGGCGGCGTCGTAAGAAACTCCGAGGGCAAAGTAAAGCGGCCAGACTTCGGCAACGGCTTCGCCGGGATAGAGGTCGATCGCTTTTTGATAATACTGCGCCGCCTCGGCATATTTATGATTAAGGCGGGCCACTTCGCCGAGGTTGGTCAAAATATCGGGATTGGGCGGATAGTCGCTGTACAGCCGACGGAAGATTTTTTCGGCGGCGGCGGTGTCATTCATGCGCATGAGGTTTTTGCCGCGTTGAAACAATGCCGTGTAGGCGGCATAACTGTCGGGTGCCACTTTCTGATAAACCTGGTTGGCCTCGGCATACAATTCCCTTTTTTCGAGCATGTCGGCGGTGAGCAAAAGCGGCAGCGGATAGCCGGGATTGCTGTACGAAGCCAGCGAGGAGAACAGAAGGGCAAGATCGTTGTTGTTATTGTCCTGTTGCAGAAGCAGGGCGATGCTGAACAAAGCGTCGGACAGTCCGATTTCGGGAGATTTCAGAACCGGGGCAACGGACGAATCGCTTTTTTTGAGGTCTTCAATCACCGATTTCATCATCAGATTGTTTTTGTTGACGGCATTGCGGGTGGCAGACAAAGCTTTGTCGGGTTCGTTTTGCCGCAAATAAAAGTTGGCAATCACCTGCAACGGAAAAACCGCGAGTTCCATATGTTTAATGTTCATCAGCGCCGTGTAATGCGCGGCGGCGGCTTTGGTATTGCCGAGATAGTCGTTGATGGCGCCGGCATGGAAAAAATACAGCGGTTTAAAGGCTTCGTTTTCACCGAGCGGCGCAAGAGCTTTGAGGGCGGCGGGGCCGTCGTTCATGCCGGCATGACTCCAAGCGGTGATCAACGGGTTGAAAACGGCCTGAGCAAACGGGTTGTTACATTTGGATATGGTTTCTGCCGCTTGCCGATACTGTTTGTTCTTAACCAGATGGATAGCTTCGAGGGTGTAAATAAACGGACTGTCGTCGCCTTTTTTCTGAGCGATTTTGGCATATTTTATTGCTTCGTCAATTCTGCCCTGAGAGGTGAGAATAATATACAACTGGTTGGGCAGCATCTGGTTGTCGGGAGTGTCGGCGACGGCGGCCATGTAATAATCGGCGGCGGTGTTGAGATCATGGCGGATATGTGCAACCCGTCCGGCAAGGTAACTGCCGTAGTTGGTTGCGGCGGCTTGCGGGGCAGGCATCGGGTTTGCCGTCGTTTCCGCCGGAGCCGGGAGATCGGAAACGGGCGTTGTTTCCGATTTAAAAAGGGTACAGGAATTGGCAATGACAATTCCGATCAGGATGGAAAGTAGATATGCTGCTTTTTCAATCACTTTTATAACTCCGTTCATTTTTCCAGGCGTCTCCAGTTTAGTTCAGACTCGCCCATCTTACAACATAATTGTAATAATATGAAGATAATTTAATTATTTGTTTGCAAAAGAAAACGGAACGGCATAGCATAATCATCATGATGAACGAAAAAGAATTGCTGGAATGGTATATTGCTGCCGGGGTCGATGCGATCTTCGGCGACGTTCCCGGTTGCGTGCAAAAAATGCCGACACAGCCGGCAAAGCCCGAGAATCCGGCAGAATTTTCGCCGCGTCCGGCCATTACCGATTTGGCACAAATGAGTCTGAAAGCCTGCAAAAACGCCCGAGATGTCTGCGAGGCAGCCTCATCGTTGGACGAACTGCGGGCAGCGGTGGAGGCCTTTGACGGCTGTTCGCTGAAACTGACTTCCAACAAAACCGTTTTCGGCGGCGGCAATCCGAATGCAAAAATCATGATTGTCGGCGAAGCGCCGGGAGCAGACGAAGACAGAATCGGGGAACCGTTTGTCGGTCGCAGCGGTCGGCTTCTGGACAAGATGCTGTCCGCAATCGGATTGGATCGTACGACGGTTTATATCACCAACGTTTTGCCGTGGCGGCCGCCCGGAAACCGAACGCCGACGGATGCCGAAGTTGCGGTATGCCTGCCTTTTCTGAAACGCCAGATTGAATTGATGAAACCGGAGATTATTTTGGTTTTGGGCGGAAGTGCGGCCAACAGTCTGTTGGATAACGAAGAATCTATTTCACGGCTGCGGGGCAAATGGCTTGAATATAAGACCTTAAAAGGCGACGCCTGTGCGGTGTTGGCGAGTTTCCACCCCGCCTATCTGCTGCGCAATCCGGCGCAAAAGTCCAAAGTCTGGGCAGATTTGTTGCGTTTGGCGAAAAAATTGCACAATAATTAGGTTTTTATTCATAATTTGTTGGTAAATTTAAAAAAATTGAATTATTATTTGGTAAATCTTGATAAATAACTTTTGAGGAAAGCAAAATGAACATTAACAAAAAAGTTTTCGGTTTGGCACTCAGCCTTCTGTTGGCAACCAATATCAGCTCGGCGGGAGCAGCGCCGGCTGCCGCCGCTGCCGGTGACAGCGACAATGTCGAAGAAGTGTTGTTTAAAATTCATGACGTTACACCGGTTAAAAATCGTGACGGTGAAGTCATTGCCTGTGACTTTAATACCACTTTCTATAACCGTTCGTCCTACAATATCAAAGAAGCTTTGTTGGATTTTGCATGGAAAGATGCTTCTCTTGAAGAAGTTATCAACGAAGAAAAAGAAGAAGATGCCGCCAAACAAAACCGCAATGTTAACCGTTCTTATTCGGAAACCGAGAGAAGAACTTCCAAGGACGTCAGTGTCATGATTGAAGTTCCTTCCGTCAAGTCTTACAAGCAGGTTACCATTAACAACCGTATCAATACCGACCGCTGCTTTCTTTTGATCGAAAAAGTTGATTTTAATGTCAAATCCTGCAGTGCCGACGGTCTGTCCGGTGCCAACCGGTCTGCTCGCCGCAGCAGCCAGGGAAATGCCTGCAGCCGCATGTTCAAATACGTTTCTCCCGAAGATGCTCAGTATTATTTGGACTTTAAGGAAATTACCCCCGACGAAGAAAAAGCGCGCGAAGATGCCAAAAAGCAGGAAAGCAAGGATGAAGCCGAAAGCATTTACGCCAAAACGGTTGAAACTTTGGGAGCCGCCGGAAGTATTATCAGCGGAATCAAATAATATTTTAACAAGGGTGTGCCGATGAAGAGAATAAATATATTCATAATATTTTCGGCTGTTGTTGCCGGGCTTGTGCTTGCACAACCGGCAGCCGCCCAGTTTTTTAACGCGGCAGGCAACCGCGCGACGGTTCAGTCTCCGGCAGCCGCTTCGGTTTCCGATACTCAGGCGGCGCCAAAAGCTGACGCCGGCCCCTCTCGGCCGGAAGCCAAGCATTCGGTTGTCGAGACGGCCGAAAACACCGAAGCCGGCGAGGTCGAAAAACAGCCGGTCAATTCTCCTTTTGATTATGCCTACGGCAAAAAACAATCTCAACCGCAGGCTCAAAAGACCCAGGAACCGTTCCGTCGCTATTCGCAGGTCGGTGGGATAACGGTCGAAACAACCGAGGATCATCCCGAAGACGAATTGATTATGTTGTTTATGCGCGATTTTAGCATTTATCGCAGCCCCTCGGGAAGAATCCGCTGCAGCGCCCGCTTTGCCGTAATGACAACCTTGCCGTTTAAGCTGTCAAACATCAGCTATCGGCTCAAATGGCCGGGAATGGAAACGGTCTTGACCTTCAGCGATGTTGAACCCGGGGTGGAAAACCATTTCGATTACGGTTTGCTGGGAGACGGCTGTTACAGCATGGACAAGCAACCCAACATCATCGTCAACCGCTGCCGGGTCAAAGGAATGACACAGCGGCAATGTGCGGCAAAAATTCGTTGGCTTAAGGAAATTTAGAAGTTGGTTTGAGTAAAAAATTGAAAAAAGTTTTGACAGTGTTTTTGGCGTTGCTGATGCTTCCGTGGGAGGCCGCGGCAGCGTCAAAAAATTTTAAAATTATCGACCCGACGGTTTATCGTCGGGTACGGGAGCAGGCTGCCGTTTCCGAAGCCGACGTCAAACTTTACCGTGATATTTTCGCCGCTTTGAAAGCCAACGACATTAAAACGGCGGAAGAATTGCAGAAACAACTCAAAGGCCATGCGTTGCTCGGGCATGTGCTGGCCGAAAAATATCTGCATAAAGATTACAAATCTTCTTATGAAGAATTGCAAAACTGGCTAAAAAAGTATCCGATGCTTCCGCAATATCAGAGGATTAAAAATCTGGCAGTGACGAAAGCGCCCGGCTACAAGCCTCCCAAGCCGGTCAAGGAAAAGAAAAAGATTTATGCGTCCTACAGCTGGTACAAGGACGGTTATACGCGTCTTAAAGCGGCCGACCGCAAATATGTCAAAACCAAAATTGACGAATTTCTCAAATCGATCCGCAGTTCCAAGCATGAGACGGCGGTCAAAATATTAAATGACAAAAAGTTCAAAAAACTGATGCCGGTGAAGAATTATGATGCGATGAGCGCGACTTTGGCCTCGGCTTATTTTCTGGAAGGTGACAATAAAGCGGCCTTAAAATGGAGCCGGCAGCCGATTTTACGCAGTCGTGACGCGACGGCGAGCTGGTTTGGCGGTCTGGCAGCCTGGAAGGAAAAAAATTATAAACTGGCGGCCGATTATTTTGGCAGGCTGGCACGCCTGAAGGATAATGATCCCTGGTTGATAGCCGCCGGCGCTTATTGGGCATATCGCGCCAACATCAAGTTAAAGCGTCCTGACGGCGCAACGGCCAACTTGCGGCTTGCCACCAAATATCCGCGTACTTTTTACGGGATTCTGGCCCGTTACATGCTGACGGACAAAGTCAGCTATGACTGGCAGCCGCGTCATTATTTTAACCGTTTGGACGACAAATCTTACATAAAAGAAATCGCGGCATCTCCGGCGATCCGGCGCGGGGTTCTGCTGGCGGAAGCGGGGCAGCCGGATTTGGCCGAAAGTGATTTGCGCCGCAATTACGGCAAAATGAACATTCGCCAGAAAGAACTTTTGCTTTATATCAGCAGCCAGTACAGCCTAGCAAATTTGAGCTTTGTGGTGGCCAACGATCTGAAAAACTATGAAAAAGGTCGCGCCTATGATCCGTTTTTATATCCGCAGCCCGCTTGGCAGCCCGAGCCGGGGTGGACGGTTAATCCGGCATGGGTATGGGCGCTTACCCGTCAGGAATCTTTGTTTGCGCCGACGGTGCGCAGCCATGCCGGTGCTTGCGGACTGATGCAGGTGATGCCGGCAACCGCAGCCGAAGTGACCGGCGATAAGTCTTTTAAAACCAACTGGCGGCCGTTGTTTGATCGTCAGGTTAATCTGAAGATCGGTCAGGATTATGTTTCTCTGTTGCGGCAAAAAGAACATGTCGGCGACAATTTGATTTTTTTGGCGGCTTCTTATAACGGCGGCCCGCATAATCTGAAACGATGGGTTGAAAATATTGATTATCAAAACGATCCCTTGTTGTTTATGGAAATGATTCCGTGGCGGGAAACCCGCTTGTATGTTAAGCGGGTGATTACCAACTATTGGATGTATGGATCGCGGTTGCGGCAAAAGCAGCAAAGTTTGCAGCAATTTTTGGAAGGCAAGTGGCCGTTGTTGGATGAAGTGCCGCAATCGTAATTTTGCCCCGGAGACGGGGCTTTTTTATGAAATAAGGAATTTTCCGCCGGAAAACGTCGGCAAAAGCAGTCGTACCTTTGCGATTGAGAGGATTTGTTGCTGACGCTTCCGAAGTTTATTCTCTCTCTGTTTTGTCAAAAAAAAGCGCTGAGTTTGAAAAAATGACAAAAAAGTAGGATTTTGCTTGCAATTTGTGACAAAAAACATATAATAAAGGTATAACAAAATTAATCTGTTCAATTTTTCTATTCAATTATTCGCAAGCTTGCCATCATAAAATTAGGTTTTACCTTTTTTATCGGTTGTAACTGTCGAAAATTTGAGTGAAAACTTGAACAGACAGCAGTAATAACCTTTAAATCTAAATATTATGGAAACAACGACAATAACTGAGACCGTAACTTTATGTTTATCTCTAAAAATTAGTTTGGGTGTAATGATATTGACCGGTTTATGGTTGATGTTTACCACTAAAACCGATGATGCCATAGAGACATGGGTATCTTTGTTTGTAAATTTCTTACCGGTTTTGGTAGGAGGGATAATCGACGGTATCATTAATAAGTTTTTCCCGGGATATACGGAGATGATTGTGACCTTAACAGGCATCGTGATTGTCAATGTTTTTCTGGTGATTGTTCACTGGGGATCTTGGAGAAAAACAAAAAATGAGTTTTTGTTCTGACAACACCAAGTCTCCGGTGTTGAAGGCTAACAATAGGAGACAAATGTAAAATTTAAAAAAAATTAAGACTATGATAGCAAGTATTATTTTCGGAGGTTTCATTCTGTGCGTTATTTGCGGCGCATGCAAAGAATTGTTTTACAACGGTTTGAGTTATGGGCTTGAACTGGTAATTACGGCATTCCTCGGCGCGCTTATCGGCTGGATTTTCGGCGGTATGTGGGCTTTTGGTGCTGTGATCGGCGGAATCTATACGATCTTTTGCTGGGTGACCGGTAGAAGAAACGTTTTGATTTCGTGGTGGTTCTACAGAGGTTAACCCCTGAAATCAAAGAAAAGACTGCTTCCGTAAGGGAGCAGTCTTTTCTTATGTGAAAATAACGGGATATCGAATAGCAAGCTGCCGGCAAATAAAAAAATCCGGCGGTTGTTGAAAAGACCGGAAGCATCATTATCTTATTTAGCGAAAGATAATTAAGAGGTATACGATGATGGAATTATATTTATTTGTGGCTTTGTTTTTAATTTATGCCCTGACGTCTCTGATGGCGGACAAGTTTGTGATGCGCCGGGTGTGGATGGGGGCTTTTTTGGTTTCTTTTGTTGTCACCGCGGTGTCGATCAGCTTTTTGCGTTTTACCAACCAGGAAGTGATGATGAATGCGACCGAACTGAGCTGGTATTATATTTTGTATCTTTTTGCTTCGCTGATGGTTGTGCTCGGACTGATCAACATCTGGATGTTCAGACGCCAGATCTGGAACGTTTTGTTTACCAGAACGCCGGATGCCGAAGCGGACGATGACGACGACGATGACGTTACCGCGAAAAAACACCGTAAGATCTAGTTGACCTTGCGGATATATACCGGTTGCCGCGATTTGCCGATTTCGATCGAATATTTATGGATTCCCGGAATTGAAAAATGGCTGGAAGCATTGAGAATCCGGCGGGCGAGATCGGCATTGCGGCTGTGAATCAGATAAGAGTTTTTATAGGCCTTGACCCGTGTAAACGGAACTTTCTTGACGGCTTCGAGGGCCTGTTCCAAACTTTCCCATACCGGGCAGCCGACCAAATCCCGTCCGTAAGGCGTGATGGCGGTGTCGGGACCTTCCTGTTCAAAATCCTTAATTGTTTTTCCGAACAACAGCAAAAGGTTTTCGTTGGTTTCCTGCGGATTGTCGCTGGCGTGTACCAGATTGCCGCCGCCGGTTAACTGACGGTATTCGTATTTGCTTTTGACAATGTTGACATTTTTGCCGTTTGCATACTGGGGGTTGTGGTCGTATACCAAATACACCCGAAAAGTCCCGGCGCCGGTTTCTTTTTCTTTTTTACATCCTTTGGGCAGTTTTTTGCCGTAGAATCGTGCCAAATTGAGGGAAAAATTTTCCGGTTTCCAAGTCACTTCGAGAACTCGGAAAATTTCGAATTTCTTTTTGAGATCGGCCGCGATCTGTTTTTCCATAAACCGGGCGTTCTGCCATACAATAAACAGGTAAAGCTCTTTTTGCATCTTTTTCCTCAAATTAAGTTTTAAAAAATATAGTGTTTTTTAACGACTTGCGCAATACAAATTATAAGTCGTGTGCAAAATGTAATCAGTACTTGTGTTTTAATGTTGCGATACTATAATTAGTTGTGATCTGACTAAACTAAAAGTATGTAATAATTGTATTAGTGAGGATATTCTATAATGAAGAAAGTTGCTATTATCGGAACCGGATATGTCGGGCTGCCAACCGGGGTCGGCCTTGCCGAACTGGGTAACCGCGTCGTTTGCGTTGACAAACTGGCAGACAAGATCGACAAACTCAACCGGGGCGAGTTGACTTTATATGAAGACGGAATGGAAGAATTGTTTTGCAAGAACGTTGCAGCCGGCGCGCTTTCTTTTACCACCGATATGGAATCGGCGGTGAAAGGGGCGGATATTGTCATGCTGGCGGTCGGAACGCCGCCGCATCCGGTGACAAAGGAAGCCGATCTTAAATATATTTATGCAGCTGCCGAAGAGTTGGCCGGATATCTGGACGGCTATACGGTTGTGGCAACCAAATCGACGGTTCCGGTCGGAACCGGTGACGAGATTGAACAAATCATCGCCAAAGTCAATCCGAAGGCCGATTTTGACGTTGTTTCTCTGCCCGAATTCCTGCGGGAAGGTTTTGCAATTCACGATTTCTTCAATCCGGATCGGATTGTAATCGGCACCGACAGCGAAAAAGCGCGGGGCGTGATGCTGGAATTGTATCGTCCGTTTGAAGGAAAAAGCGAATTTTTGTGTGTTAAGCGCCGTTCTTCGGAAACCATCAAATATGCATCCAACGCCTTTTTGGCAATGAAAATTCATTATGTTAACGAAATGGCGGATTTCTGCGAATGCTCCGGAGCCGACATCCGCGAAGTGGCGAAAGGGATGGGGTTGGACTCCCGTATCGGCAAAAAATTCCTCAATCCGGGGCCCGGTTACGGCGGATCGTGTTTTCCGAAAGATACCAACGCAATGGCGCAAATGGGCAAAAAATTCGGTTCGCATCTCAATCTGATTGAAACGACAATTGCCGAAAACGACAACCGCAAGGTGAAAATGGGGCAACGCGTCATTGAGGCGATTAAAGAACATCCGGAAGGAAAAATTGCCGTTCTCGGGTTGGCGTTCAAAGGCGGAACCGATGACTGCCGCGAATCTCCGGCTATTGATATTATTAAGGAAATGATTAAATATTCCCGCAATATCACGGTATACGACCCGAAAGCGCTGAATAACGCCAAATCCATCTTGAACAATACGGTGTCTTATGCCAATGATGCGGAAGAAGCCTGCACGGGAGCCGACGTCGCGGTAATTCTGACCGAATGGGAAGATTTCCGTACGCTTGATCTCGGGCGGCTGGCAAAAATTATGAACTGTGCCAAGATCGTCGATCTGCGCAATATGCTCAGTGCCGATGCGGTTAAACAGGCCGGTTTTGAATATCAGTGTATCGGACAAAGGAAATAAGCAAATGAAAGTTTTGGTGATCGGCGGTGCAGGTTATATCGGTTCTCACGTTGTTAAAGAGCTTTTGGACCGGGGCGCGCAAGCGGTGGTTTATGACGATCTTTCAAGCGGCCACAAAATTAACCTGTTCCCCGGCGCCGGCTTTGTCGAAGGCAATATCCTCGATTATCCGAAGCTCAAGACGGCAATGGAAGACGGAATTGACGCCGTGGTTCATCTGGCCGCTAAAAAAGCGGTGGGAGAATCGATGGACAATCCCGAACTGTATGCCGAGAACAATCTGATCGGGGCAGTTAATATTTTGAACGCGATGGCCAAAAGCAACGTCAAGGCGTTTGTCTTTTCTTCTTCGGCAGCGGTTTACGGCATGCCCGAATATTGGCCGATTGACGAGACGCATCCGCTCAATCCGATCAGTTTCTATGGTTTTACCAAAGTTGAAATGGAACGCCTGATGGAATGGTATGACCGGCTGCGGGGCATCAAATATACCGCGCTGCGATACTTCAACGCGGCCGGTTACGATGCCGGCGGCGCAATTAAGGGCCGTGACCGCAATCCGCAAAATCTGCTGCCGATTATTCGTGAAGTGGTGGACGGCAAACGCGAATGCCTGCAGATTTTCGGCAATGATTATGAAACCCCCGACGGAACCTGCATACGGGATTATGTGCATGTATCCGATCTGGCGGCCGCCCATGTACAGGCAATTAACCGCCTGCTCGAAGGCAAACCGTCTGCGGTCTTCAATTTGGGAACAAACAACGGCGTTACGGTGAAGGAAGTGGTGGCGGCCACTGAGAAGGTAACCGGCAAGCCGCTTCCGGTGCGGTATGCGCCGCGGCGCCCGGGAGATCCGGCCGTGTTGCTTGCTTCTAACCGCAAGGCCGAAACCGAGTTGGGGTGGAAACCGGTCTACACTTCCATTGAAGATATTATACGTACCGAACTGGCCTGAACAGGGTGTGGAACGACAGGCAGACGGAATAAAAGCGCTTCAGAAGCATTGAAGGGAGGAGACAACAATGATATATATGATCCGACATGCAGAAAGCATGAGTAATGCCGGTGCCAGAACCTCGAGTCACGGCGGCGCCGTGTTGTCGGAAAACGGAAAAAAACAAGCGCTGGCGCTTGCCGAAAAGCTGAATTTTCGACCGGATCTGATTGTTGTTTCGCCGTTTGTACGCACACGGCAGACGGCAGCGCCGTTGTTGGAAAAATATCCTGAGACACCGGTCGAGGTCTGGCCGGTGCAGGAATTTTCGTTTTTGGATGCAGACCGTTGCAACAACACCACTCAGGAAGAAAGACTTCCGTGGGTAGAAGCGTATTTTGCCCGTAACGATCCCGATTATGTTGACGAACGTGATGCCGAATCCTTCAACCAAATGCTGTCGCGGGTTGATGATATGCTGGCTCGTTTACGAAAGCTGCGCAAACGCAATGTGGTCGTTTTCAGCCACGGGAACTTTATGCGGGCGGTTAGGCTGCGTTTGCACAATCTGCCGCCGGAACTGCCGGTATTTGTGCAGCAGCCGGTATGGGAAAATACGGCAGTGTTCGATTTGACCTCTTATTTGTAAAAAGGCGTATGGCCGGTAAACGGTGATAAGTACGACAATTTGTTTGCCAAGTCGGGCAGCGGGTGTATTATGACAGGGTCAGCCAACTGTAAGGAAACCTGCCATGAAAAAGCTTTTTTCATCAAAAATTTTTTTAATTATCGGCGCCGCAACCGCCTTTTTGGGCTTGTCCGCCGGCGCCGTTTATTTGTACTTGACGCCTAAAAGTTACACTCTGCACGAAAAACAGCCGACAGAGGTTTCCGTACGTTCGGTTTCACATCCGATGTACACGACTGTCCGGGATGACGGGATTGTCGTGGATACGGTTGAGGCATATTTCAGTGATGCGGCGTTTAAGCTGGGGTTGAGCGAAGAGGAATTAAACCGGGGGCTGACGGTCAATCCGCCGGTCAAGGGCAGCTGGTCTTTGCCCAACGACCGCACCCTGCGGCTGACGCCTTCCGCCGATTGGATTCCCGCTGCCGAATATACGGTAAGGATTGCCGACAGTCTTCTGAGTGACGGGATTGTCTTAAAAGACCGGACTTTTTCTTTCCGTGCCCCCGATTTTCGGGCAACCGCGGAAAACAAGGATTTTTACGAATCGCCTCAGGACGTGCGTTCCAAACATGCGGTGGCCACCTTTTCCTTTACCTATCCGCTGCAAACAAAAGATCTTCAGAAACAAATCCGGGTTTATTCGGACAACGGCGAAGAATACGATTTCACTTATAATCTGACCGACCAAGATCATAAGCTGCATGTGATGTCTTCTCCGGTGACGATCAAGAAAGACGCCGATTTTATCAATATCGAAGTAGATAAGGTTGCCAACGCCTATAACGATCGCAAACTGCAGGCTGCGGTGCGGGCGGTGGTTTCGGTGCCGGGAATTTCCGATTTTTTCAAAGTGACGTCGGTTGACAGCCGTATTGTGCGCAATGAGCAAAAAGAAAACCGGCCGGAACAGATTTTGCTGACGGAGTTTTCGACCGCGGTCAGCGGCGAAGAGGCAAAAGCCAATATTGAGTTGTATGTCAGTGATGAAACGTATTGCGGCAATTTGCAATCAAAGTCGGCCAAAAAGAACGACAACGAGAAGACAGCGCTTGTTTCTGCCTTCCCGAAATTAGAGCTGAACCGGATTGATTCGGGACAAAAGGCAGCCAAGACATATAATTTCCGATATGATTACAGCGGCGAACCGCGTTGTCTGGTCGTACTGATCAAGCGGAATATCCGTTCCGAAGAAGGGTATAAGCTGGGAAGCGACGAAGTTTACTTCCTTCCGACGTCGGCTTACCCGGTTGAAGCGGGAATAGCTTTTGACGGCGCGGTTCTTCCGCTTAAAAGCGATAAGAACCTGCCGTTGGTTTCGCGCGGGGCAGATAAGCTGAAAGTCAAAGTGGCGCGGATTGCTTCCGTCAACCTTAATCATCTGGTGACCCAGACCGGTGGCAATTTTGCGACGCCTTATTTTATTAACCGTTACAGTTTTAACGAAGACAACATTGCCGAAGTTTTTGAAAAAGAATTGAGCATTAATTTGCAGCACCCGGCAGATCAGGTTTATTCGTCACTTGATCTCGGCGAATATTTTCAGGATAAAAAAGGCATTTTTCTGGTTAAAGTGAGCGGAAGTTTGCGTCAATCGGGCGCAAGCGCGGAAGACTCGCGACTGATCGTTATTACCGATCTGGGCATTATTGTCAAAGACAATGCCGACGGTACGCATGCGGTTTTGGTTTCTTCGATTGCCGAGGAAGGGCCGGTTGAGGGCGCGTTGGTAGAAGTGTTGGGCAAAAACGGACGCCCTGTCGTTTCCGGGTATACCGATGCGCAGGGTTTTACGGAGATTCCCGATTTTTCGGCGTTTCGCAATGACAAGCAGGCCGTCGTTTATAAAGTAAGCCGACAGGGAGACCTTTCTTATTTGCCGGTCAACCGTTACGATCGTCGCACCGACGTTTCGCGTTTTGATGTCGGCGGCGTTTATGATGACGATTATATGCCCAAGGATATTGTTTCCGCTTACGGTTTTTCCGATCGCGGAATCTACCGTCCCGGCGAAGAAGCTTATTTCGGGCTGATTGTCCGGCAAAAAGATCTCAGTATACCGCAGAATCTGCCGATGAGTTTGGAAATCCGCAATCAAAACGATGATAAAGTGGCCGAGAAAAAAGTATGGCCTGACAAATTCGGCCTGATAGAATACAAATATTCGGTTCCGTCAACGGCGGGTTTGGGGCGTTACAGCCTTAATCTTCGGCAAATCCGCGGAAACAACGAATATTATCCTGTGGCTTCGGTCAGTTTCAGCGTTCAGGAATTTATGCCCGATACAATGCGGATAAAACTCAAGTTGGAAGACGCGCCAGCCAAAGGCTGGTACCGGAAGAAAGATGTGCGGGCAACGGTCGATCTGCAGAACCTTTACGGCAATCCGGCGTCGGGTCATAAGGTGAAGGGGAATTATACGCTGGTTCCGGCTTCTTTCTCGTTTAAGGAATTTGAGGGGTATCATTTTCGTGATCCGTTGCGTGTCGAAGGGGCCGGCCTGGCAAGTTACCAAAAAACGCTCCCCGAGGTCGAAACCGATGCCGACGGCCGGGTTTCGCTGGCGATTGACCTTAATGAATATACCGAAGGAACTTATCGTTTGAATATCAATGTTGACGGGTTGGAACTGACCGGAGGCCGCGGCGTGTCGGCATCGGCGGGAATGCTGGTGTCGCCGAACGCTTATCTGGTCGGTTTTAAAGCCGACGGCGACTTGAACTATATCTATAAGTCTTCAGTTCGTCAGGTGAGACTGGTGGCGGTTGATTCGTCTCTGCAGCCGATTGCGCTCAGTGATTTGAAACTGAGTCTGTATCAGCGCGAATATGTTTCCAGTCTGGTTCAAATGCCGGACCGTACCTATCGTTACAAAGCGGTTCCGGTAGAAAAGAAACTCAAAAGCGAGAATTTTTCGATTGACGCCGGCGGAAGCAGCCGTTTTCTCAATACCGAAGCGCCGGGCGACTATTATTTGCAGGCGGAAGATGCGGACGGAAATGTTGTGATGCGGATCGATTACAGTGTGACCGGAGATACCAATTCGACTTATGCCACCGATACCGAAGCCGGGCTGGAAATTAAACTGAATCGCAGCGAATATAGCGACGGCGAACAAATTCAGATGCAAATATCGGCGCCGTACTCCGGTTACGGGCTGATCACGATTGAACGGGAAAAAGTGTATGCATACAAATGGTTCAAATCCGAGACTTCGTCCACGACGCAGGAAATTGAACTGCCGCAGGGAATAGAGGGGAACGCTTATGTTAATGTTTCGTGGATCCGGAGTCTCGATTCCGACAAGATATTCGTTTCGCCGCTGAGTTATGCCGTGGTTCCGTTTTCGATCAACAAGTCGGCGCGCCGCCTCAAGATCGGTCTGAACGCGCCGGCAACAGTAAAACCCGGGCGCGAACTGACGATCGAATATCAGGCGGATTATCCGGGAGAAGTGATTATTTACGGTGTCAATACCGGCATTTTGCAAGTGGCCCGTTACCAGACGCCGCAGCCGTTGAACTATTTTATCCAAAAGAAAGCGCTGCAGGTGGTAACTTCGCAAATTCTTGACCTGATTTTGCCCGATATCAAAATCGTACGTTATCTGAAAGGAATCGGCGGCGATATGGAAACGGGCGTTAAACCCGATTTGCGGGTTAATCCGTTTGCCCGCAAGCAGAACTGTCCGGTGGTTTTCTGGAGCGGAATTGTGCCGGTTGAAACGACGCCGCGGACCTACGTTTATCAGGTTCCCGAAAACTTTAACGGCGAAATCAAAATCATGGCGGTCGGCGTTTCCGAGCGCCGGATGGGAGAAGCGGAACGGCAGACGGCCGTGCGCGGAGACTTTGCGCTGGTTCCTTCCGGCGCATATAACGTCTCGCCGGGAGATGTTTTCGACGCTGCCGTCAGTGTTGCCAACATGATGGAAAATTCGCCGGCGATTCCGGTGGAAGTGCGTCTGATGACGGGACAGGGACTGGAAGTTGTCGGCAACGACGTTCAGGTTCTGAAGTTGGCTTACGGCGAAGAAGGGCAAGCGCGTTTTAAGGTTAAAAGCGGCGAACGTCTGGGATCGGTGCCGCTGGTGTTCAGCGCTGCCAACCGTGATAACAGCGATCAGTCGTCCCGAATATCTTACGAAGCGGGGATACGTCCGGCAAGTTCGTTTGTTTCCGAGAATAAGATGGGGTTTGCCGCCAACAGCCTGAAGCTGAAAGATTTTGTGCGGCCGATGTTTGAAGAATATCGTTCTCAGGAAGTCGTTGCATCGGCTTCGCCGTTGGTGTTGACACAAGGGCTGCTGACGTTTTTGAACGCCTTTCCGCATTTTTGCACCGAGCAGTCGGTCAGTAAGGTGTTTCCGGCAATGGAAATCTTCTTTAACAAGCCGGAATTGTTGAAAGACGTGGATATCTACGCGCTTTATGACGACGTTTTGGCCAAGCTGACGGAACGGCAAACGCTGGAGGGGAGTTTTAAGGCCTGGTCTTCGGAGTGGTCGCAGGCTAAAGAGTATGACAGCCTCTATGCTTTGCACTTTTTGCTTTCGGCACGCAAAAACAACCTCGAGGTTCCGGCTTCGCTGCTGAACAAAGCGTTGCAGTATGCACGCAATGTGGCCGCGCGTCCGGTGCTGGGAGCCACGGATGACAATCCGGCTTATGCGGCTTATTTGCTGACGCTGAACGGAGAAATGACTTCGGGATATCTGACACGGATTGAGCGGGATCTCCGGTTGCCGGATTCTTCCGAAGCGCGTTCTTCGCTGGCGTCGGCTTATCTGGCCGCTTCTTATAAACTGCTGCAAAATGATACCAAAGCGCGGCAACTGACCGGTTATTACAAAACCGGGCGGAATACGGTAAAAGATGCCCGCTATATTTATCTGACGGCAGTTCATTTTCCCGATGATCTCAAAAGTTTGGGTCAGGAAAGCGTTGAGGCGCTGCTGAAACCGTTAAAGCAGGGCAACTTCACCACCGCTTCGGCCGGAAATGCGTTGCTGGCGCTGAATGCGGTCGGGCGCAGCGACAGCGACAACGATATTTTGTTTAACGGTGTAAAATATCAGGGAAAAGGGTTTGCCCGTTTTCCGTTGGATGCTTCGGTCAAAGAACTGGAAGTTGCTTCCGACCGACCGTTTTACTATGTGATCAGCGAAAACGGCTTTTTGAAAGAGCCGGCAGGCAAACCGCTTTCGCAAGGGCTGGAAATCAGCAAGACCTACCTCAACAAAGACGGTGAGCGCTTGCAAACGGCGGAAATCGGCGATGAAATTACGGTGGTTTTGAAAATCCGCAGCCAAAACGGCAAATATGTTAACGACGTGGCGATTGTTGATTTGATACCCGGATGTTTGGAGATGGTGCAAAACTCGCTTAAAGGAGAAACGGACAACTATGAATTGCGTGAGGACCGGGCGCTGGTGTATCTGACGGCGTCACCGTCGGCAAGAACCGTGACTTATAAAACCAAGGTGATTGCACGGGGCAGTTTTGTGGTTCCGCCGGCGGTTGCCGAAGCTTTGTACGATCCGGCCGTGCGCGCGACCACCAAAGCAGACCGGATCGATGTGGAACCGTAAGCAAATTTTTCGCAGGATATTGTTGGGGGCGGCAGCAACGGCAGTTGCCGTTGCTGCCCTTTATGCGGCGGTGCCGCGGCCGGAACTGTTGGAAAAATATACTTACTCCACAGCCGTTTATGACCGTAACGGCCGTTTGCTGCATTTGGGACTGAGCATGGACGACAAATACCGGCTGCGGGTTTCTTATCGGCAAATCCCGCCGGAAGCGGTAAAAGCGTTGTTGCTTTATGAAGATCGTTATTTCTTTTTTCATTTTGGGGTAAATCCGCTGCGGGCGGTTAAATCGGCGTTGCTGATGCTGGTCGGTGCGCGCAAACAGGGCGCATCGACAATTACGATGCAGCTGGCGCGAATGGTGTACGGTATCGACTCGTCAACTCTCAGCGGTAAATTTGAACAGATTTTGCGAGCGTTGCAGATAGAAATGTTCTATTCCAAGCAGGAAATTCTGGAAGCCTATTTTAATTTGGCGCCCTACGGCATGAATATTGAAGGTATCGCCGCCGCCGCGCAAATCTATTTTGAAACCGTTCCCGAAAAACTGAATCGCGATCAGATCATGACATTGACGGTTATTCCGCAAAATCCGTCGAAAAGAGGGCCGGGCAGTCGCGACGGCAAAGCCGAAGCCGTACGGGCATATCAAAGATTGGCGAAAACATGGCAAAAAGAATACGGCGACGACGGAAAATCGGCTGCCATGCCGCCGGCCGTCAGTCTTCACCGGCCGTTTGCGGCGCCGCATCTGGTGCAGCAGCTTAAAAGGCAGCGGCACGGCAGCGTGTTTACCACAATTGACCTCAATTATCAACAAATGACGGAAGATATTGTCTCGCGGTATGTTAAAGCAAGCAAAAAATACGGCATTGACAATGCGGCGGTGCTGATTGTGAACCGGCGCGATATGAGCGTGTTGGTCAAAGTGGGGTCAGCCGGTTTTTTCAATGCGGGGATTGAAGGCCAGGTGGACGGTACGCGGGCTTTTCGATCGCCGGGTTCGGTGATGAAACCGTTTATTTATGCTTTGGCGCTGGAACAGGGTCTTATCCATCCGCACAGCCGTTTGAAAGACGTTCCGCGCAATTTTGCCAATTATGCGCCCGAAAATTATGATCGCCGATTTTACGGAATGATGGATGCCACTTCGGCGCTGGTGAAAAGCCGCAATGTTCCGGCGGTGGAACTGCTTTTGAAAATCGGAATCGAAAAATATTATATGTTGCTGAAAGAAAGCGAAATTAAAAGATTGAAAAACGCCGATTTTTATGGTTTGGCACTGGCGTTGGGCGGTTATGAGCTAACGATGGAAAATGTGGCGGAGATGTATGCGATGCTGGCGGGCGGCGGCCGTTTTCGCAAACTGAGATGGATCAGGGAAGCGCCAACAGACGACGGAAAGCCGCTGCTCAGTCCCGAAGCGGCTTTTCTGACCATGGACATGTTAAGGCACAATCCTCCGGCAGATCGGGATTATTATGCTTTTGCCGCGGCGCACGAGCCCTATAAAGTATACTGGAAAACCGGAACGTCGTTTGGCTATCGCGACGCCTGGGCGGCCGGTGTCGTCGGTGATTATGCGGTGGTGGTATGGCTGGGCAATTTTGACGGGCGACCGAATCCGGCCTTGACAGGACAAGAGGCTGCCGCACCGTTGTTTTTCAAAATTGTCCGCAGTCTTGCTAAAAACTTGGGAATAAACGGGGATGACGTCTCCTCCGCAGGGCTTAACCTGTCCCAAACGGATGTTTGTCGTTCCACCGGTGACATTGCCGACGCCGATTGTCAGGAAACGATCAAGTCGTATTTTATTCCCGGAGTGACCCGAATTAAGGTTTCTAACATATCGCGGCGGATTCCGGTTGACCGCGTTACCGGAAAAAGGGCCTGCCGTCACCGGCCGCCGCAGACCGTGATGAAAAGTTTTGAGTTTTGGCCGTCGGACGTGTTGGCGGCATATCGTGCCGCCGGGGTGGCGGTGCGCCGTCCGCCCGAATTCGGTGAGAATTGCGATTTGATCGAAACCGCGCACATCGGCAATGTACCGCAAATATTAAATCCGGCCGACGGCAGTGTTTTGTTGACCGGTCTGACCAACGGCGGCAAGGAAAAAGTTTTGCTGAAGGCTTCTGCCGATGCCGATGCGCGGCGCATTTTCTGGTTTCAAAACGGAACCCTGATCGGGGATTGCGATGTCGGAGAAACCCTGGAAACGAAGCTTGGACAAGGGGAGTGGGAGTTAAAAGCGGTTGACGACAAAGGACGCTTTACGGCTGTTCGGGTCACGGTGCGACCGGTTTTGAGCGAGTAGGCTTGGAAAAACCGCTGCTGCGCCGGTTTTTGCCGCCAAATCAGGTATTTTAGGCGACGGATGTTGAAAAATCAGTTTCTGCTATAATATCATAAAAGTATTAAAAAACATACAGGAGATAAGTTATGAATAATTTGATTTACAATATCGCCTTGATTTTGACCATTATCGGCGGTTTGAACTGGGGGCTGATCGGTTTGTTCGGCTTCGACGCCGTGGCTTTTCTTTTCGGTCCTCTGAGCGTTTTGAGCCGTATCGTATATATTTTGGTCGGCGCTTCAGCGGTGGTACTCATTTTTTCGTGGTTTGTTCCGGTAACCAGATTGTCGGATACCAAATAACCAACGATACTTCCGAAGTAAAATTTAAAAAAAGAAAAACCCTAGGAAAACCTAGGGTTTTTTGATGGTAGCGAGGGTCGGATTCGAACCAACGACACGCGGATTATGATTCCGCTGCTCTAACCACCTGAGCTACCCCGCCATCGTGACAGCACATTTATTAAGGTTATTTTGTGCAATTGTCAAGCATTATTTTTGAGAAAAATCACAATTTTCCCACAGGGCGCCGAGGATCGGGCGGGCATTCTTTTCATATTCCTCAAACAGGGACGTCCATTCTCTTTTGCGGTCAAAATAGCGGCTGCGGTCGTGCATGTCATAATAGCGTGCCTGCAGGACCACGTCGAGTTTATCCATTTTCTTGACAAACACGGCCTCCGGGGTGTCGCGCCGCTCATACTCGACAAACAGGTCGACCAGACGCGGGCAGTTCGATTTGGCGGCGATATCCTGCATGGCCTTCAGCTCAAGGGCATATTTTTGTCGGGGTTCAATGTGGTCGCCGGGGGTATAGTCGCCGGTGACGGATTCCGCAAGATCGTGCACGACGGCAAATTCAAGGCATTTCAGGCGGTCGAGTTCCGGCGGGCACAAAATAAGAGTCAGCAGGCACAATCCGTAGGAATGGTCGGCAACCGATTCCGGATTTTCGACCTCACGGCGAATCCAGCCGTTGCGGGGAGTGTCTTTGAGGGTGCAGATGACTTCAGCAAGTTTATCAATGTTCATGATGTTTTTCCAAATATAAGGCCGAAAATTAAAAGATCGGATTAAAAACTTGTTAGTATTGCATATTTTTATACTTGTCAAGCGAACTCTCTCTTTATATACGTTAAGGTGCTAATGAACTTACAGACAGCGGAGGCTACATGACTATCAAATATAACTTGATGACGGCGGTTTTATTTTCCGGCGTTTTTTTGGGATTTAACACGGCGGCGGCTGATGACGGCGAAAAAAGCGATCTGCGGGCAAATTTCCGGCGGGTGGCGTTGGAGATGTCATCGACCGAGGTAAAAAATGCCGATTTGTATGTTGACAATCCCAACTCTCAGCTCAGTGCTGACAGCAAAACAATGATCAAAGGCGTGTTTGACTTTGTGTTGGAATACGAACAGCCGAATTGGCAGTGGAACAACAGCTTGTTTATGGAATACGGGCGTACCGAACTGAAACCGGTTGACGAAGAGCATACCACCAACGAAGACGCCGATAAAATCCTTCTGACCAGTGATTATAACTGCAAATTGTGGAAACTGGATTTTGACGATGCCGATGCCGGACCGTTTGCGAGCGTGGCGTATCAGACCGAGTTTACCCGTAACAATGACGCCCCGCGGATGAAAGTTGTTCGCGGCAAAAGCGGGTTGAAGTTGTTTAACGGCGACGTTATCAAGGAATTGTACGCAGCGGCGGTTGGTGAATATGACTTTACCTACAGCAATGCCGAAGTGACGAAAAGCGCCTATGAAATCGGCATCCGGGCCGAGAAACCGATTTCCGACCAGGTGAAGTTTCAACTGGAAGGATATTTCCGCGACTATTTGAGCTACAGCGAATATGTGGCGACGGATTTGGAATATGAACTGAGCGTGACCGGGCGGATGGATGTGAAAGTCTATCAAAAATTCAGTCTGGCCCCTTATGTCAGCTATTTTCAGGGAAAAGCAAGAAGCGCCAGCCGGGAAGGGTCAAATTTCCTGATCGGGCTTTCGTTCGCTTATGCGGATTTGTTTGACCTGTAAAGGACATTATTACAAAATAATGACATTTTGAAGCCGGGCGGCGCGATGGTTGACTATTGCGCCGCCTGATGTTATCATTTAACTGTGATTCAGACTATTATGGAGAGAATGTCATGCCTGATGCAAACGTTTTGTACCGAGAAAAAAGAAAACAGGAACTGGAACAGCGTTTGCAGGATTCGCAGCGTAAAATGGCGCAAAGAAGCACGACGATAGAGTTTCAGGCCGATACACTGAGTCGTTATTCCTCCACCAACGCCTATTATGATCCCCAAAGCGGCCGAGTGGTGAGAAACGTTTATTCCAATCAGGATAGCGAAAGCAAAATCAAAGAAAACATTTCGCACGAGGCCAAACATGCGGCGAACGCCCGGTTGGGGATTCCGGATCTCAGCGCCGAGCAGTTTTATAAGCTGAGGGTGTTGGACGAAGTTTCGGCATGGACGGTTTCGGTGTTGTGCTGGCGCGAAGAATATCTGGCGGCCGAAAACAAGGAAAAGTTTTTGGAAGAGGCCGGCAAATCTTCCTTCTGGAACAGCGCCACCGTTCCTTATGATTATTTGGAGGCAATCCGGCAGGGAAAAGTCAATCCGGAAAGCAAAGATCCCAAAGAGTTTGACAAGGAGATGGAACTGTTGGTGGGTGAACAGTTCAGAAATATGGCGGCGCAAAATTCGGGATATGTCAAAGATTTTGAGGCGGCAACCCGGTTGTTTATGAATACTTCCGATCGTAAGTTTCAGCAAGATGACGCAGAGTTTGAGCGTTTTTCGCAGCACTATATGACAATCGGCGGACTCGATTTTCGCAAATATCTGACAAATGACTGGCAGGATCGTATTTATGTTCCCGAAAGAATCGGCAATGCCGGTGCCAGTCTGGCTCAGGACGGTAATGCCGATAATGCCCAAATGCTGGCGGTTGACGGTTTGGTCTATGACGGAACGGTGAGTCTGGAGCAGTACCATAATCTGCTTCAGCATAAAAAAATTGCCGAGAATGTTTTCCATAACCTTGACGATAAGATGAAAAAAGACCTGCAGTCCGGCGGCTGGATGTATGACGAGCAAATCTCCCAGAGTTATGATCTGTTCAGTAAACTGGGCACTTATCGCGGGATGTCCGGCAATAACGAAATGGAAAGCTTTTTGGACGTTAACATGGCGTTGGCTTTGAACAGCGGCGACGGCAAGGTCGGAGAAAATCAGGCCGAATATCTGAAAAAACTCAAAGAGATATACACGGTACCGGGTACGGATATCGATTTGACCGCGCATATTGACGGTTTTGACCCCAACAATGTTCCGGTTAAAGAATGTCCGGCGATTGACGAGTTTCGCCGCAATCCCGATCAGTATCGTCAGGATCACCCTTATCAGCCGATGCTTTCAAGCGCCCTTGAATATAATCAGGGAGATGCCAAATGGCAGGAACACTCCGAAGAAAACAGAGTTTCCGACGTGTTGAAAATGGATGTGCTGGACAGCGGTTCCGACTTTCTGAAAGCCGAGCGGGAAAACCGGGCGATCAATCAGGAGTTGGAAAGAATAAAAAAACAGGAAGAAGCGGAAAAGGTGGAACCGTTGACCGTCAAGCCGCAAACGCGAATTTACGGAATGTTGGACGGGGTTAAGTTCTATCTCAACCGTCCCACGGTGTTTCAAAAGGCAGAGCTGAAATCGTATGTTAACGAGCAGGGCGAAAAAATTGAAGTGACAATGATTGACGGCAAAAAACACGGCGCCGCTTTTTTGCGGGACGAAAACGGAAACATCAAGGACGTGAAACTTTATGATCAGGGCAAGGAAATTGATTTAAGCCAACACACGATAAACATTAAGGACGGAAAGTATATCGAAAACGGCAAAGAAGTTTCGCGGACGGAAGTTACGTTGGACGGAAAGCCCTTTGGGGCCGTTGTTGAGAAAAGTTCTGCCGGAACCAAAGCTGATTTTTATGACAGTAAAGGCGTCCGGATGGAAGGTGCGCCCAACGCCAAAATGACGCAGACGGAAGAATACGTCTCCGGCGGCAAACCGGGCCGTGGTTCGGAAAATGCCGAAACAGCGGAGGCGACACCGGCACCTGCAGAGAACAAAGCGGAAGTTCAGCCGTCCGAGGTTTTAACCCAGCCGGCCGACAGCGTACAGATAGCGGCACCGGAAAAAACGGCGGAACCTGTCACGGCAGAGAAAACGGAAACCGAAAACGGCGACAAACAGGGAACGGAAACCGAAAAAACGGAACCGGTACCGGCACCTGCAGAGAACAAAGCGGAAGTTCAGACGTCCGAGGTTTTAACCCAGCCGGCCGACAGCGTGCAAAAAGTGGCGGAGGATATGAAGCGCGGCCATGACCGGATTGCGGCAATGCGGGCGAAAGTTGCCGCCGGGCATGAGGCGGAAAGAACGGCAATGTATGCGGAATTTCTGGAACGTCATGACAATACGGAAGCCATTCGTCGTTTGCGCAGTTCGAAAACAATCAGCAGCGGCATCGTCCGTCCGACTTCGATCCGTGCCGATTTGCTGCAAAAACAATTGCAAGAGTTTCAGATCCGGCCCTGAACGGATTAAGGTCTTGCCAAAAGCCCGGATATCCGGGCTTTTGGCATTTATGCCTTTTTGACGTAATCTTTCAACAGCTTTTTGTGACCGGCGCGGTCAAACCAGATTTCCAACTTATTACCCTCAATTTTCAGCACTTTTCCGTAACCGAAAGTTTCGTGAAAGATGCGGGAACCGACCGGTGTGTCGGAGGCGTCGTTTTTGGCCTTTTGTTTGGCACGGTACATGCTGCCGCTCCAACCGAAATCGTCACGGACATAACTGAAACGTTCGCTGTCGTGAACGACTTGTTCGTCCGCAGCCTGTTTCTGATTGTACCAGTTGGAACTGCTTTTGTATTTGCTGCTCCAGTTGTTGGAATAACTTGCGCCGCCGTTGCCGAAATAAGCCGCGGCCTGATTGCAGATCTCGATGTTTGCGGGCGGAAGCTCATTGATAAAACGCGACGGCATGTTGTTTTGCCACTGACCGTAAATCCGCCGGTTGAGCGCCGTCAGAATATACAGCTTTTGTTTGGCACGGGTCATGGCAACATAGGCCAGCCGCCGCTCTTCTTCCAACGAATTGCTGCCGCCTTCGTCGAGAGCCCGCTGATGCGGGAACAGCCCTTCTTCCCAACCGGGCAGAAAAACGGCGTCAAATTCCAGTCCCTTGGCCGAATGCAACGTGATCAGCATCACTTTGTTGGTATCGAAATTATTGTCGGTGTCCATCACCAGACTGACATGTTCCATGAAGTCGTTTAAAGTCGGATATTGCGCGGTGTCGCTCATGACGTTGATCAGTTCTTTGAGGTTTTCGATTCTTCCTTCGGCTTCGGCAGATTTGTCGTTTTTCAGCATTTCCATATAGCCGGAATCTTCCAGCACCTGAGCGGCCAGATCATCGGGAGACACCGCGTTAATGATTTGCCGCCATTGGTAGAAATTGGCGATCAGCTGTGCGGCGTTGGTTTTGACTTTGCCGCTCAAAGTTCCTTCGGCAAGCATTTTTTCAATTGCCATAAACATGGAAATATGGTTGGTGCGGGCCTCAATCTGAAATTTTTCGATTGTTTTGGCGCCGATGCCGCGCGCCGGTTTGTTAATGATACGTTCCAAAGCCAGATCGTCGGCCGGTTGCATCACCACGCGCAAATAGGCGAGGGCATCGCGGATTTCGGCCCGTTCATAGAATTTCGGACCGCCGATGACCTGGTAGGGGATTGCTTCGGCAATGAATTTCTCTTCAAATTCCCGGGTTTGCGCGGCGGTGCGTACTAAAATGGCCATTTGGCTGTATTCGGTACCGTCCCGGCGCAGGTTTTCGATTTCGTCGGCAATATAGGCGGCTTCTTCCGAACCGCTGTAGGTGCTGACGACTTTTATTTTGGCGTTGTCGCAGCGGGCGGCGGGCGAGTTCTCGGCCACTTTCAGCGTTTTGCCGAGGCGTCCCTGATTATGGCGGATCAAAGCGGAGGCGGCGGCCAGAATGTTGGCGGTGGAACGATAGTTGCGCTCCAGCCGTACCACTTTGGCGTCGGCAAAATCTTTTTCAAAACGCAGGATGTTTTCGATTTCGGCGCCGCGCCACGAATAAATCGACTGGTCGTCATCGCCGACGCAGCACAAGTTGCGATATTTTTGGCAAAGCAGGCGCAGAAACAGATACTGGGTGACGTTGGTGTCCTGATACTCATCGACCATGATGTATCTGAAACGTTCCTGATACTGGTCCAAAATTTCGGAATCCGACATCAAGATGCTCAGCGTATAGAGCAGGATGTCGCCGAAGTCGACGCAATTGAGTTCGAGCAGACGGGCCTGATACTTTTTATAAACTTCGGTGACGACGTTGGCGCGAAAACCGCTGTCAATTTTATCCACGGTCAATCCTTTGTCTTTCCATAGCTGGATCTTGTCCAAAATTGATTGCGGCGGATATTTCTTGTCGTCGATTCCTTCTGCTTCAAGAATTTGTTTGATTAAACGGCGCTGGTCGTCTTCGCCGAGAATGGTAAAGTTGCTCTTTAAACCGACGACTTCGGCATGGCGGCGCAGAATTTTGGCGGCAATGCCGTGAAAAGTTCCCATCCAGACCGAATCTGCAATATTGCCGATCAGTCCGTGGGCACGGTTTTGCATCTCGCGTGCGGCACGGTTGGTAAAAGTCACCACCAGGCAGTTCCACGGGTTTGCTTTCATGGTGGCCAAGATATAGGCCAGCCGGGCGGTCAGCACTTTGGTCTTGCCGGTGCCGGCGCCCGAAAGCACCAGCAAAGGGCCTTCGGTGGTGGTGGCGGCCAGTTTTTGTTCGGGATTAAGCTGTTCCAGCCACGGCAGTTCGGGCATCAGCCGGGCGGTATTGTCATAAGTGGCCGCAGGCTCTTCGCAGGCCAAATCAAATATGTCGTTCATTGTCAGGATACTTCTTGTTTTTTTATTTGTCTCCGCCTATATTATATTATTATTGATCTAAATAAAAGCGCTTTATTAAACTATAAACAAGAGGATAGTTATGTCAGAGACACGCGATAAAATCATCGGCTTAAAGAAATACATGGAAAGCAGAATCATCGGTCAGAGGGATTTGGTGAAAAAAATGATCATCACCCTGTTGGCCGAAGGACACGCTTTGGTCGAAGGGGCGCCCGGTCTGGCCAAAACCAAGGCGGTCAAAACGCTTGCCGACGGTATTTCCGCCAGTTTTAACCGGATTCAGTTTACGCCCGACCTGCTGCCGTCGGATATTACCGGAAGCGAGATTTACGTCAGTCAGAAAGGCGAGTTCGAATTTCGCAAGGGGCCGATTTTTGCCAACTTGGTTTTGGCCGATGAAATCAACCGCGCGCCGGCCAAGGTTCAATCGGCATTGCTTGAAGCGATGGCGGAACGTCAGGTCAGCGTCGGCGGACAGCGTTTTTTGCTGCCGCGTTTGTTTATGGTGATGGCAACCCAGAACCCGATTGAGCACGAAGGTACCTACAATCTGCCCGAAGCCCAGTTGGATCGTTTTTTAATGTATATCCGCATTGATCAGCCGGGTGCCGAAGACGAACACAAGATATTGGAGTTGGTCCGCGGCGAAGGGACACTCAGTACGCCGAATCTGCAAAAAAGTTTTGACAAGATCGAAATTGCCGATGTGGAAGCGGCAACGCGGGAAGCGCTGTCGGTGCATATCAGCAAGGAACTGGAAGAATATCTGGTCCAGTTGATTGTGGCGACCCGCAAGCCGGAAAAATATGATCAGGAATTGGCGGGGATGGTGATGTTCGGCGCCAGTCCGCGGGCGACAATCGCCCTGGACCGTTGCGCAAAAATCAATGCCTGGCTGGACGATCGCGATTTTGTAACGCCGGAAGACATTCATGCCGTGGTCTATGATGTTTTGCGCCATCGGATTATCCTGAGTTTTGAAGCTCAGGCAGAAGGTTACAGTACCGATGACATTATCGGCCGTCTGCTCAATTTGGTACCGCTGCCGTAAGCAGCCGCAACGGCAGGAGGAGTGTTATGCAAAAATTTGCCGAAATGGCGGCCGGTTGGTTCCGCCGCCGCGAAGAAAACGCCGGAGGTCTGTATGCATCGCTGGAAGAACTGATGGAACAGCGAAAGAATCTGGCATATCTCCGCCAAAGCGGCAAAATACAGCCTTCGGACCGTGCCGGCGAGGTAAAGTCGGCTTTTAAGGGACGCGGCATCGAAATGGAAGAAATCCGCGCCTACAGTTTCGGGGATGACGTGCGCGATATTGACTGGCGGGTTACGGCGCGCAAGAAAAGCCCTTATACCAAAATTTATGCCGAAGAAAAAGACCGTGAAATTTATGTGCTGCTCGATTTGTCGCCGAGCATGGTTTTCGGAACCCGCAAGGAACTGAAGTCGGTCACTGCCAGCAAGGCGGCTGCTTTGATCGGCTGGCTGGCGCAGGAAAATAAAGACCGATTCGGCGCGGCCCTTTATGACGGGAAAGAAACCTGGACGTTTAAGCCGCAGCAAAACCGCGCTCATCTGTTGGCGGTTTTGAAAAAAATTTCGGAAACCGGGCGCAAAGTTTTGCCCAACGCGGGAAAGGCCAAAGCGGACGATGGCCTGACGCGGCCGTTGCAGTTGATGACCAAAATGATCAAAAGTCAGGCGGCGGTGTTTGTGATCAGTGATTTTGCCTTTTTTGACGATGCGGCTCGCAAAGCGCTGGCTGCGTTAGCCAAAAAAAGCCAGGTTTTTTGTATTAACATTTTTGATATGTTGGAAGAACTGGCGCCGAAAAGCGGGGAATATATGGTGGAAAACAACGGCGAAACGTTGGTGTTTGACAGCCGTCCGCCGTCTTTCCGCAAAGAATATCAGAACTTTTTTACCCTCCGAAGGGCAGCCGTGCGCGATTTTTGCCGCAAATTCAATTGCCGGTACATGGAAGCCCGGACCGATGTTGAACTGTTTCGCCAGTTGAAATTTATTTAACGGCGATGTTGACAAAAAACGTTTTTGGTGATAATTTCAAATTCAAATTATTTTGTGAAGAGAGAAATTAATGGTTAAGACAAATGAAAATAACGCATACCGAAGAGGTCAGGAGCTGTTGGACCAAGGTATGTACAAAGAAGCAATTGCCCAGTTTGACGAAGCAATTAAAGAACAGCCGCAATCTTGGAAAGCTCTTAATTCTAAAGGGTTTGCCCTGCAGAAATTGAGCAGATATACCGAAGCCGTCGAGTGTTTTGACAAGGCGCTGGAACTCAATCCGCAATCGGTTGAAGTCATTAATAACAAAGGCGTGACGCTGTCCATGCGCGGCCTGTATAAAGATGCCATTGCCCAGTTTGATCAGGCGGTGGTAAATGACCCGACGTCGCTCGAAGCTCTGAACGGCAAGGCGATTGCCCTGCAGCATATGTATTTGTACAAAGAAGCGTTGGATGTGTTGGAACAGGCAATGAAAATTGACAACAAACACACCCAGACACTGCTCAGCATTGCGGTAACGCTGCAAAAGCTGAAACAGTTTGAACGCGCGATTTCGTTCTTCAAAAAAGTTCTGACATACGATAAGTCGAACATCAAAGCGTGGAACGGTATCGGTGTAACATATCAGCTGATGGGTGATAACAATTCTGCTTTGAAATGCTTTACCAAAATTCTGAATATCAACAGTCGCGAAATTCAGGCATGGATCAGTATCGGTTTCGTTTATCAGAAAATGATGAAGTTTAACGATGCTCTTAAATGTTATAAAAAAGCGCAGATGATTAACGAAAACCGCTATCATCACAAGCTCTATGACGGTCTGGCCAGTTGTTTGACCAAACTTTCCGAGTTTGATCAGGCGATTGAGATTTATAAACAGATCTTCCAGATCGAAGAAGGCAAGAAAAAGTGGGATGCCCAGCGTTCGATTAAGTTTGTCAGCAAACTCAAACGCAAAAAGGCTACCGGAATGCTGCCTGATTTGGTACCTGCCGAAGAAGAATAGGCTTGACCCGAATTTTGAAACTCCCCGATTTTGGGGAGTTTTTTTGTATCCCGGAAAATTCCGTGCCCGCTGAGAATATGAAAAATTTCACTTGCTTTATTATATCTTTGGCTAAAATCCTTGATTATTTAGCCGTGAGAGGGGACGATTGTTGAGGCCGGAGGGGGGTATAATTTAACTTTACATCATTTTTCATTTAGCCTAAAGTTTTAGGAAGGGAGAAGAAATGATGTTGCAAGTTTTGAAGAATGAGAAATTTTTGAAATACGGCCGGATATTGTTTGAGGTGGTGAGAGCGCTGTATTTTATCGGCTCGACTATAGTTGGATTTTTTGGTTTGGCAATATATACTGATCCTAAGTTTAAAACGAGTGTAACACAATCTATGTTGGATGGAGTGGCAAGTTTATTCACCACTCCTGAGACGGTAGCATTTTTAGCGTATATTTTGGCTGTTTTCAGCTACAATAAGCGACAATTTCTTGCGCGGGCAACGTGGATATCCTTATCTATGACAGTGGTGTTTTTTATTATGAGCATCATATATTCTCTTATTCCTTTTCGTCATCAGTTGGAAACGGGTTCCATGTATATTTTCTTTGCTTCCGCTTTTTGGGGAATGGTCGGCTTGTGTTTGCCCAAAGACTGTTTCTTGGACCATCAGCCGACCCGTACCACCCAAGTGCTGAGGATAATTTTTTATTTTGCCCTTTTTTCCACTTATTTTGCTTTTTTGCTTAATTAAAAGCCCCGATTATTTCCGCCGCGACTGTACCATAACTTGATATGTATCCCTATAGTTGGGATTTTTATCAACGATATAGTTGCGGTGGTTATCGGAAAAACGCATCATTTCGCCCTGAGGTTGGTTGATGTCGCTCATACAAATAATAATAAGCTCGCTGTTACAGCGAGCTTATTACAAAAATATTTTATAACTTGTCAAACTCCGGAAATTTTAAAAAGGACAAGAAGCAATATACAAATAGCAATCGGTGGAAAAACCAATGTAGCTATTAAAAAGATTTTAAGTTCTTTGTAAAATTGCTCTTTATCTGATTTTTGCATTTCGCATATTCTCCGTTCTTAGATGATCAAGCAAATCAACGCATGGTCGCTTTTTATTATTATCTCCCGTTATACTACCGTAATCGTTGTTATTCAAGTCCTTTTGGCTGTCTTAGATAATTACTGAATGACTTTTTCCGTTATATCTTTTTTGCGGATAGTCCCAAAAATACTCTTTTACAATTCCAAGCAACAAGCCGTTCACTCGATCGGTGTCACTCATTTGCGCTAAATGACACTGTAATAGGGGGTGATAATAATCATCTGTGCCGGCAGCAGCTCCAGGGCCATATTTTTTTATGAGAGAGCTATTTGCTTTTTTCATATCTTGCCAGTGATCATAGGCGATTTTTGTATCGGCAATAGCTCTTCCTATTTCATAAGTTCCCGGGGTAATCATCTTTAATATGGTATCGGCTTTATCGTTCTCGCGGCCGAAATAATAAGCGGAGCGAAAACCGGTTTGCGGATCGGTTCGGACGATCGGAAGGGTTCCGTTAAAGCGGCCTTCCAGTTCTTCACGCAGGCTCAAGCCCGAAGTATCGGGCAACGCTGTTGCAATCGGCCGGAAATTTTGCGGGTCACGGCTGAGTTGATTGAGTTTGCGGAGGGTTTCGCCGCCGGCTTTGATTACACCGTCCACCTGCAGGCCGTGATCTTTCTGAAACTGTTTGATTCCGGCGATCAGGCTGTTGTCCAAACCGCCGTATCCCAGCCGGTTGAGTTGCTCTTGTATCTGCCGGACCGGTTCCGGTCCGGAGTCTGACAAAGCGTCAATCTGTCGGGCAAGCACCGGCGCAGCGAAGTTAAAGCGGTTGTGTTTGTCGTGGCGATTATTGTTAGTGTTTTGTAGTTTGTTAGTCATTTTATTTTATCCTTGATTATACGTTTAAAACAAAACCACCATAGCACACGGCTATGGCGGTCAAAAAAAGCCTGAAACAGGACGGACCTGATTCAAGCTACGCGCGAATAATATCAAAGATACACCTAAAAGTAAATAATTTGTTAACTTTTATCCACAACTTTTTGTATAAATTTTGAAAGATCTGTTACCGAAGGTTTGCCAAAAAGCGATAGGGTGACAGTTTAAGCACAAGAAAAAGGCTCTCCGTATTTGACGGAGAGCCGAGAGACGGATAGGGGGAAGTGTTGTCAGTCGACCGGTTGAGCCGGACGACGGGCGGCAACGCGTTGAGAGTCGGGTGCGGACGGACGGGCAACCGGCGCCTGATCGGCAACCCGGGCGGCATCGCTGCTGTTGTCGTCAATTGCGCGTTTGGTTTCGTTGACCAGTTGTTCGGTGCCGGCGGCAATGTTGCTGCCGACTTCTTTAACCGTGGTGTCTTCGGTAATTCGGCCTTCGTAGATACCTCTGGCGACCAGATAGATGACCAAGATAAGTGCAACGTAAAAGATATATTTTAATATGGTTCCCATGGCATTTTCCTCTTTTTGTGAAAATATAACTGATTTTTAGATAAGCCGCAGTTGTCGCTTTTCAAGGTTTTGGGCGGAAATAAATTGATTTTGGCATTTAAGTTTGCACTTGCCGGCACCGGGGCAAAACATGGCCTGACGGTATTTAAAAATACCTCAAAATCGGCCGCCGGCACCACCGCCGCCAAAACTGCCGCCGCCGCCTCGGAACCCGCCGCCACCGCCGCCGCGGCGAAAGAAAGATCTGCCGCCGCCCAAAAAACGTCCGCGTCCCGAAAGAATAAGATAAATCATAAGCAAGGTCAGCAGAGTGGAAGCTGCATCTTCCAGCGGAGAGGCCTCTTCGTTCGCCAACCCCGGTTCACCGCCCGCCAATACCGTCATCACCGCTTTGGTTCCGTTAAGCAAAGCGGTGCCGTAGTCGAGATTGCGCTGCAACGGCGGAAAAACTTCCTGTCTCAAAATCCGGCCGGTCAGGCTGTCGGGTAAAATATCCTCCAGTCCGTAGCCGACTTCAATGCCGGCATAGCGGTCTTTGGGCGAAAGCAGAATCAACACGCCGTTGTCCTTGCCCTTTTGTCCCAGTTGCCAGCGGCGGGCCAGTTCGATCCCGTATTCGCGTCCGTTCCGTCCCCGCAGGTCTTTGACCACGGCAACGGCCACCTGATTGTTTTTGTCGGCGGCCAGCAGTTGCAGCAGCTGCGACTTTTGTTGCGGGGTGAGGACGCCGGCTTCATCAACCACTTGCCCGGTCAGGGGCGGATAATCGGTTTCCGCCGCCCGGACCGGGGTCATAAAAATACAAAACAGTATGAATGCAAGGAGAATCTTTTTCATTTGACTTTCCGCCTAAAAAGCGACAATCGGCGCTTTTTGTGCATCTTGGGCCGCATCAAAAGTCGGTTTGGCGCCCAACCCCGAAATCATTGCCCATAAAACACCCGGGAAGGTACGAACCTGCTGGTTGAAATGCCGTACAACCGCAATGTAATCCTTTCGGGCCACCGCAATGCGGTTTTCGGTTCCTTCCAGTTGATTCTGCAGGGCCAGAAAGTTTTGGTTAGCCTTCAGATCCGGGTATCTTTCGGAAACGGCCAACAGGCGGGAAAGCGCCGAGCTTAAACCGCTTTGGGCGTTCATGTATTCCTGAAACTGTTTGGCGTTGTCGAGATTGACCGAAACCTTGGTGGCGTTGGCGCGCGCTTCGATAACCGCCTGCAAGGTTTCCTTTTCGTGAGAAGCGTAACCCTTGACGGTTGAAACCAGGTTGGGAATCAGATCCATGCGGCGTTGATATTGATTCTGTACCTGTGCCCAGGCGGCGTTGACGTCTTCGTCCTGGCGGACCAGACCGTTAACGCCGTTGACGCCCCAAATTCCCAGCAAAACGGCGATAATGACAATCGGAATTAAAATTTTCATTGAGATAATCCTTTCTGAACAAAACTAAAAAGACAAATCTTAATAAGAAAAAAACTTTTTACCGAATTTATATATTCTTTTTTCGGCCTTTTATAAGGCACTTGCAAAATATTTATTGTGTAGACGCGTCTCAAAAAAACACTCCGGAATATCCGGAGTGTTTTTAATTTGAACCAAAGTTGAAGGTTGTTCAGTTTTGCTGAACTTTAGCCTTCAGATCTTTAATCAGTCCGTCAATGCCGTTCGGCGACTTCTTGATAAAGGCTGTGTATTCGTTGCGGGCGGTAATGGCAAGGCTGACGTTTTCGATAATAATGTCAACGATTTTGAAACTGTTGCCGCTTTGTTTGACCCGCCAAACGACCGAGGCCGGATTTCCCTGATCCATCGGCACCGACGAGTTTACGAAAATCTGGTTGGCGGAAGAAGAAGGGGAAGTTCCGTTAAAAATGAATTTCTTGCCTCTGAACTCGTCAAAACGTTTTGACCAGGTCTTGACGTTCAACTGGCGATAAACCTCAATAAACTCTTTCTTTTGTTCCGGCGTGGCGGTTCTCCAGTAACGGCCGAGAACAAACTGGCCGATGAATTTGAGATCCAACGCTTCGTTGAACAGTTTTTCAAACCGGCGGTCTTTTTCCTGTTGCGAAACATTTGAGTTGATAATGTCGACCAACCCTTCCTGAGTGACTTTTTCGACAAAAGCCTTTGCTTGGCCGGCGTCTACCGTGGCCGAGGCGGAAAATGCCGTCAGCATCAGACAGGAAATTAAAACGCCAAAAATATTTTTCTTCATCAGACAGTCTCCTGTAAAAAATTAAAATTCATCTTCGTCTTCGATTTCAAAATCAAAGTCATAGCTGGCTTTGCCGTCGTCTTTTGCGGTACCGCACAACTGTCTGAGGGCTTGGCGGTTTTGCATATAAGCGGAACGAACGGTGGTATAAAAGTCAACCGAGTTCTTTTCCAGATCGTCAAGCAGATCCAGCGAGCGTTCGCGGCTGGCAATCGCGTCAACTGCCGTATAACTCCAAGTGATTTTGTCGCTGTAGTTGGCGTCGTTGAGCGTTGACAGATAAACCGGATTGCTGACGGCGCCGACGGCAGTACCTGTCAAAGCCCGCGGTGTGGTGGGGCCTAAGATCGGCATCATAAAAAACGGACCGTCCGGTACACACCAGGTTGCAAGGGTTTCGTCAAAGTTGGTGCGGTCTTTTTTCAGTCCCCAGCCTTCGGCCACATCAAACATACCGCCGAGACCGAGTGTGGAGTTGATCAGAAAACGAGCGACCGAAGTCACGGCTTTTTGACCGTTTCCCTGCAAGGCATGGTTGCCGGCAGAAACCGGTTCAATAACATTGAACAGAGCTGAATTGACCCGGTTGCGGATATCGGGCGTGGTAACGGCACGGTAACCTTTGGCAATCGGCTTAAGCGTATATTTATCGAGTTGGTAGTTGAAGTTGAAAACGGCGCGATTGTAGCTTTCCAGCCAATCGGAATTGTCTTCGGCGGCGTGAACGCCGAAAGCGGTTCCGCTCAATAAAACGGCCAACAGAAATGAATATTTGGACAACATATGACCCTTTCTCGTTAAATCAGTAAATTTTCGCCTAATATAGCAACAGTATAACTTAATATCAACGGGAAAAAGCATTGCCGTGGGTATAACTTTGCCGATTTTCGGGAAAAAGCCGGACTACGGGACAGCGATTGTTACAATCCGGAAATTTTTTGTGTTTTGCAATCGGCGTTTTTTTGACATAGTATGCCTCTCAGTTAAAAACTTTTTGATAAGGATACCAAATATGACGAGCAAACCCAACAAACCGATTATGTTGTTTGACTGCAAAACTTCCCAGAGCGTTATCGGTCAGGACAAGTTTTTGAAAGCTTTTGAAAATATTCTTAACCACGGTGCCTATTGTCAGGGACCGGAAACCAGAGAACTGGATGAAAAGCTGGCCGCTTATTCCGGTACCAAATATTGCTCAACCTGCGGTTCGGGAACCGATGCGCTGACCTTGGCCCTGATGGCCTGGGGCGTTAAGGAAGGCGATGCCGTCTTTGTATCTTCCTTTACTTTCGTTGCCTCGGCCGAAGCGCCGGTTTTGTTGGGCGCCACCCCGGTTTTCGTAGATTCCGATCCCGATACTTACAACATGGATCCCAAGGATTTGCAACGGGCGATTGACGAAGTCAAGAAAGAAGGAAAGCTGAATTTGAAAGCCGTGGTTGCGGTTGATATTTTCGGTTCTCCGTGCGATTACGACGCCATTATTAAAATTGCCCACGACAACGGAATGAAAGTTTTGTCTGACTCCTGCCAGTCTTACGGTTCGGTTTACAAAGGCAAAAAAGCCGGTTCAATTGCCGATATGTCCGCCACGTCTTTCTATCCGACCAAACCGCTCGGCTGCTATGGTGACGGCGGTGCCGTATTCAGCAATTCCGAAGAAGAAAACGAACTGGTTAAATCTTGCCGTGTTCACGGTATGAGCCCCGAAGACCACTATGATAACGTCCGTTTGGGAATGACGGGCCGTATGAATTCTTTCCAGGGGGCGGTTTTGTTGCAGAAACTGACCGTGTTTGATCAGGAACTGCAAGATCGTTGCCGGGTTGCCAAACGTTATGATAACGAATTGAGCGAATATTTCGGCAAACAGAAGATTCTGGACAACTGCCGGTCGGCTTATGCTTTGTATACCGTTCATTGCGAAGAAAGAGACGAATTGATGGCGTTTCTGAAAGAAAACGGAATTCCGTGCGGGGCTTATTATCCGCGTCCGGTCAATACCCAGACGGCCTATGCCAAATGGAATACCCGCTCGCTGCCGGTTTGCGAACATCTTTCCAAAACGGCTCTGTCCATCCCGATGACTCCGTATCTGGATGACGAAGATCTGGATTATGTTATTGCAAAAATGAACGAGTTTGCTTCCAGAAAAATGAGCAAAGCCGCCTAAGCGGGAAAATCAGTCTCAAAAAATATACAACAACCTCCCCGGATAACTTTTTGTTAACCGGGGATTTTTTTTGCGGCTTGCGGTTTTGGATAAGAATTCGGTGTAATAAATACGTCACAGAGGTTGCAGTTTAAATATAATTACCTATATATTAGAAATCATAATTAATCAGGACAAAGAGCTAATGAACAAAGAAATATATCCAATCCTTCCGCTGCGTGATATCGTTGTTTATCCGAAAATGATCGTGCCGTTGTTTGTCGGCCGGGAGAAATCGATAAAAGCCCTGCAGTCGGCGATTGATAATGATCAAAATATTGTGCTGGCAACTCAGAAAGACGCCGCCATCGAAGATCCGGTCCCCGATGATATTTTCAGAATAGGGACGCTGGGTACCGTCGTACAGCTGGTCAGGCTGCCGGACGGAACGGTGAAGGTGTTGGTCGAAGGGCTGGAACGGGTAAAAATAGACGAGTTCGTCCCCGGCGAAGGTTTTATGAAAGTAACGGCGGAAATACTGCCGGAAGACAATGTCAACGACGTTGAAACCGAGGCGTTGGCCCGTGCGGTTATGTCGCAATTTGAAGAATATGTCAAGCTGTCTAAAAAAGTGCCGCCGGAAGTTTTGGTTTCAGTCAGCCAAATTGACGATTACAACAAACTGGCGGACACGATTGCTTCGCATCTGACGTTAAAAATTGATGAGAAGCAAATTCTTTTGGAAGGGCGTACTCTCAAAGACCGCTTCAATAAAATTCTCGAATTCATGGACAGCGAAATCACCTTGCTGGAGGTGGAAAATAAAATTAAGTCGCGCGTTAAGAAACAAATGGAAAAGAGTCAGAAAGAGTATTATCTGAACGAACAAATGCGCGCCATTCAGAAAGAACTCGGCGACGGTGACGAGGAAAGCGAGATCGACGCCTATATGCAAAAGATCGAAAAGACCAAGCTTTCCAAAGAAGCCAAGGAAAAAGCGCTTTCCGAAGTCAAAAAGCTGAAAACCATGAGCATGATGTCGGCAGAAGCCACGGTCGTGCGCAACTATCTGGATTGGCTGTTGGACATTCCGTGGCATAAACGTTCCAAAGTCAATAAAGATTTGAAAAAAGCGGCGGAGATTCTTGACGCCGACCATTACGGGTTGGAAAAGGTCAAAGAGCGGATTATCGAATATCTGGCGGTACAGTCGCGGGCCGACAAGATTAAAGGACCGATTTTGTGTTTGTTCGGACCTCCGGGCGTGGGCAAAACTTCTCTGGGTAAATCGATTGCCCGCGCCACCGGACGCAGTTTTGTCCGCACATCATTGGGCGGTATGCGGGACGAAGCCGAAATTCGCGGCCACCGCCGTACTTACATCGGATCAATGCCGGGAAAAATCATTAAAGGAATGAAAAAAGCCGGAACTTCCAACCCGCTGTTTTTGCTTGACGAGATTGACAAGCTGGGCAGTGATTGGCGCGGTGATCCGTCGTCGGCGCTGCTGGAGGTTTTGGATCCGGAACAAAACAACAGCTTTAACGACCATTATTTGGAAGTTGATTACGATTTGTCGGATGTGATGTTTGTTACCACGGCCAACAGTCTGGATATGCCACGGCCGCTTTTGGACCGTATGGAAATCATCCGTTTGTCGGGTTATACCGAAGATGAAAAGATTCAGATTGCCAAGCGCCATCTGATGCCGAAAATTTTTGCAGAAAATGCGGTTAAGCCGGAAGAGCTGTTTATCAGTGACGAAGCGATCCGCGACATTATCCGCTATTATACGCGTGAAGCCGGGGTACGCAATCTGGAACGCGAGCTCACCAACATCGCGCGCAAGGCGATAAAAAATCTGCTGTTGAACCAAAGCAGCGACAAAGTAACGGTCGATGCCGCCAACCTCGGTGACTATCTCGGGGTGCGCAAATTCCGTTACGGCGAAGCGGAAGACGAAGACCATATCGGTGTTACAACCGGACTGGCATGGACCGAAGTCGGCGGCGACATCCTGTTTATCGAAGCGGTCGATATGCCCGGAAAGGGAACGGTCAAACAAACCGGAAAACTGGGCGACGTGATGAAAGAGTCGATCGAAACCGCTTATTCGGTGGTTCGTTCTCATGCCGAAAAACTGGGAATTAAGCCGGAAGTGTTTGAGAAGACCGATATTCACGTTCACGTGCCGGAAGGCGCAACTCCCAAGGACGGTCCGTCGGCCGGTATTGCAATGTATACGACTCTGGTGTCGGTTTTGACGAAAATTCCGGTACGCAAAGACGTTGCGATGACCGGTGAGATCACGCTTCAGGGCAGGGTGCTGCCGATCGGCGGCCTTAAGGAAAAGCTGTTGTCGGCTTTGCGCGGCGGGATTAAAACGGTTATTATTCCCAAGGATAACGAGAAGGATCTGGTCGAGATACCCGACAACGTTAAAGAAGGGCTCAGGATTATTCCGGTTTCGACAGCCGATGAGGTTTTGGAGATTGCGCTGCATCGTGATTGCAAACTTCCGGAATAATTCGTCACATTGATGGCGATGTTTCGCAAAACAAACGGCATTGTTGACAAAACAATGCCGTTTGTTTTGGAATATGCGGGCGGCGGCTATATGGATGTTGTCCCGTTTTCTCGCAGAAGAAATGTTAAAAAAGCATATGGAAGAATCGCGGCGGCGAAAAAATCGGGGAGTCGGCGCAAAGCGGCAGAATCGGTAATGATCGGCGAAAATGGGCGCGAAATCCTGTTAATAACTGCCGCAACGGGTAAAATGACAACGAAAAATGCCTTTTTTATGCGGAAAAGCTTTGATTTTATTTGACTTAAGCGCAAAAACGTTCTTAAATTCCGTTGTGGCGGTGTTGTGCCGCTTTGTTTAACATAACTTACATTTATAGGGAGTTTCTTCATGAATAAAAATGAACTTATCGCCAGCATTGCCGCTGCAACCGGTCTGACAAAAACTGATTCTGCCAAGGCTCTGGACGCATTCATTAATTCTGTTGCCAAATCTTTGAAAGACGGCAAAGAAGTTCGTCTGGTCGGTTTTGGTACTTTCGGTGTTACCAAACGTGCTGCCACGACCGGCCGCAATCCCCGCACTGGCGAAGCTATCAAAATCCCTGCACGTAAAGTTGCTAAATTCAAACCGGGTAAAGCTTTGCAGGATTCTGTCAACTAATTGTACTTTTTACAGGTTTGATAAACTTGAGGGAACAGTGATCTTATGCTGTTCCTTTTTTTGTGATTATCGGCTGCAAAAGCGGTGCCAACTTTTCATAGACAAAAATCAGCGATTGTGCTAAATTAGATAAAAATGGGAAAGACGGGCGATGGCACAACTTGATTCGGCAGAAAATCTGGAAAAAATTGCTGCGTTGGCAGAGCATTTGAAGCTCTCCGGCTATGAAAACGCCCGACCGGAACAAAAGGCGGAAATTGCCGAAACGCTCGATTTCCTCTATGCCGGGCGAGATGAACCGGAAACGCGGAAAAAGCTGATGTCTTTGTTGGAGCTTATATCCGAACCGCGTGCCGATGCTCCCGTCGGCAATACCGATTTTGATTTGCATGCTCATCTGGCCGGTATGATCGAGGAACAAAACGGGCAGTCGTTTTACCGCAATTTGCAACAAGAAGGCGAAACGCTCAACCGCAGTCTGAACGTTAAAGAGCTGTGGCGTTCGGGTAAAATGCTGCCGGACAGCGAAAATACGGATAAAATCAAAAAGGCTGAAGAAATTTTTGCGCGTCTGTGCGCCGCTGACGGAAAGATCAACCGTCATCTGCAGGCGATGAGCGAACAATATCCGGTTTTTTTCGGAGTTGTCGCAGGGCAAAACAAAGACGGCGAATGCCGGATGATTGATGACGAAAAGGGCAGACGGTGTCTGATATGCCTGAATGAGGGCGCCTTTGCCGACGCAAAGTTATGCTGAAAAAATGCCGCTGAGGGATCAAGGCAGTCGTTAAGTCGTTGTAAAATTGCTTGTATTTGTGATAACGACCTTAAATGTTTATGATTTGCAAACTTCCTTGCCCGGGCGTTTTCACCGGAGTTGCATTCATAAAAAAAGCCGCCTTGCGGCGGGTTTTTTATGGTGGGCGCTGAGAGGTTCGAACTCCCGACCCTCTCGGTGTAAACGAGATGCTCTTCCAGCTGAGCTAAGCGCCCATCGTGTTTACGGAAAGCTTTATACACGTATTAAATCAATAAATCAAGCAAAAAATTATCCGATTTATATTTTTTTTGATAAATTGAGGATAAACAATTATTTATATAAACGTTCAAAAAATGGCGCGACCGATTATATAGTATCAGAACCTAAGGAGGGTGATAACGCCGATCAATGAGTTTTACAGGAGAATGTTAATGGCAGAACAAATGCGGACCGACACTTGGCAGAGCAGAAGTTTTCAACCCTGCAATTGCTGCCGTCCGATCCCCGAAGTCAACTGGATTCCCAAAGAAGTGGTGGTGAACGATAAGATGCAGCAAAATTATCGTTATCTGCTCAGTGAACCGGAGGGGCAGAACTTTCATCCCGATTTCAAACCGGAGTTGACGCCGATCCAGATGCTGGATATGGGGGTTTTTGAAGGAAAGTATATGACCGATTGTTGGGAGGAGTTTCCCGAACGATGGTTTGATCATGCCATTTTATCACCGGAAAGAAGTAATCCGCTGTATAATTATTTCGGCGTCAAATCACGCCTTTCGTTGTCGGAATGGCGGCGGCGCGGTTGGATTATCGGTCCGGACGTGCGCGGCTGGTTTCAATGGTATTGCCGTTATTATTACGGGCGGCGGCTGCCGGAAATTGACGAAGTTCAGATAAAAAGGTGGCGCTCGTTCCGCCGTCATTTGGCTCAGGTAGAAAAAAACTGCATGCCTTTTGATGTCGGCTGTCGGGCGCGGCAACGCCAAGCCTTGTTGCAATGGGCCTATAATCCGGTGATTTGAAAGAACGGTAAATTTATTTTTTGACAAGTTTATGTCCCAAATGTTATATTGAAGCAATATTTAATACGGGGGACTTAAACAGTGTCTGATAACCGGCAAGATGTCTATAGAGTAAAAAATCCGAACGTTGATTTGGATTTGGCAAATTTTAATCATTTCGTTTCGCCGGAGAGCGAGGCAGGGCACAGTTTTGATGTATTTATGCAGCAGATGGCGCATAAATTGATTGATAACTCCTACAGTGGCGCGCGTTCTTTGAAAGAGTATCAGGTTTGTTTTTATCTGCAAGATCGCGAGGATGACAGTCCGGCCAGAATCAGCAGCATTGAAGACCGTATGAATTCGGCCGATTTGAGCGGTAACGATTTTGTGGTGATGTTTAACCGTGACAAGCTGCAACAGCTGCAAAGCGAGGATGAACTGGCGTTTATACTGGCGCATGAGCTTTCTCACCTCGGCTGGCAGCACGGCGATTCCGAAATTCGCGGTTTGCATGGTAATGAGGAAGCTGCTTGCGACATCAATGCGCTCAAGATGATGGATGCGGCCGGCTATAATGTGCGGGTGGTAGAAAACATGGACCGTCATGTGCCGTCGAGCCCGGAATGGCAACAACGCAAGGAAGCCCGCCGGCAAACAATGATGTATATGTTTAGCCGCGAAATGCCGAAACCGTTGGATACATCTTTGTGGGAAAGCGGTCGCCATGTGAGATGGATGCACGATTTTCAGGTTCCCGGTATCGATACGCCTGAGGCCGAAGCCATTTCGATGATGAGTGACAACTTGCGCAAAGTGTCGGAAAAAGGCGGCCGGGAGGAGTGCGTCGAGATGATCGGCAATTATGTGCGGGAACTGGGCAGTGCGCAGGGAAGCAAGTTTTTTCTGCGGCTTTCGGCTGCTTTGACAACCGAATTTCCGCCGATTGACGAAGTGAAACGTACCGAAGGGTATCGAGCTCTTTTGCGTCATCCGTTTAACGTGGCAGCCAATGCAATTCCGCAAGTGGAAGCGCTGCCGGGAAATAAATTTTATCCGCCCGAAGCCTGCTGCAGGATAAGCGGCTACTTGAAAGAAAATCCCGATTATCATCGGATCATGAAACGTTATTGGGACAAAGTGCTGCTTTCGGGAAATCAGCTTGCGGCCGGCCGCGGCGAACGGCAATAGCGCCGTGCGGATGTCACGATATAACTGAATTTGACATCATCAATTTAAAAATCCTTGAAACCGATTATTTTTTATTATATCGTCATCGACATTGAAATTAAATTATTTTTGGAAAGGATTGAATAAATGCTGCATCCATGGCACGGCGTCAGCGCCGGGAAAAAAAGGCCTGAAATCATCAATGCAATCATCGAAGTGCCGAAAGGTTCCAACGTTAAATATGAGCTTGACAAACTGAGCGGTCTGCTGAAAGTTGACCGCATTTTGTACAGTGCGGTTCACTATCCGGCCAACTATGGCTTTATTCCGCGCAGCTATTGCGGCGACAATGATCCGCTGGATATTCTGGTGCTGGGACAGGAACCGGTGTTGCCGCTGTCGATTTTGCGGGCGCGGCCGATCGGTGTCATGAAGATGATTGACCAGGGTGAAAACGATGACAAGATTATCGCCGTTCATGTCGACGATCCGGAGTATAATCACTATACGTCGATTGACGAACTGCCGCCGCACTGTCTGAAAACTTTGAGACGTTTTTTTGAAGATTATAAAATATTGGAAAACAAAGAAGTGATTATCGAGACTTTCCTCGGTCCTGACGACGCCCGCAAAGCGGTCGCGGAAGCGTTGAAGCTTTATGACGAAAGCAAAGAATCTCTGCCGGGTTACGGCGGATAAAGCAAAGCCCCGGTTGATAAAACCGGGGCTTTTGCTTTGACAGGGGAATTTTAACAACATTTCCTGAAATATTTGCGGTCAAAGCTGCGTTCAAGCTGCTGCTGCCATTTGGCGATGCTGCCGAACTTGTGCTCAAACTGATACACAAAGCCGTAGTTACGCATCACCGCCAGTTTCCAGATGTAGCGGTTGCCCGACTTTTTGATGATCCGGCTGGCTTCGTAACTCAGCACGTGATGAAAGACCAGTTCCCAGGTGAGAACGCTGTCGTTGCGGAAGATCAGAGCGCGCTCTGCCTCAACGCTTTGGGGGCGGAAAAGGAAAATATATGCGAAAAGCAACTCCAGCGGCGCGGTCTGAAAGAACAGAACTTCCGCCTTGGGATGAAATTTACGCAGATATTTTTGTACACGGTCCCAGTCCTTGGTCAGCAGCAACGAAATCTCTTCGGTCTCGTTCATTGCTTTAGAAGGTTTGGCACCGGCGGCCATCAGTCGTTGTGATGTTTTACCATATTCCTCTTCGCTTGCAAAAGCGGTCGGTGAGCGAAACATGTTGTGATACAGCCAGTTCTGAAAGGCTTCTTTAAGCTCTGTTTCCGACATTTCGTCCGGCGGGAGTATTCCTTGCTGCCGCAGACTTTGCAAAATGTCGTAGTGCCACATTTCGGCGTGGACGGTGTTTTGCAGATGAATCCATCTGGCGTCGCCTTGAGCAAGCGCATTTTGACCCTCCCGACTTCGAATGCCGCGACAACAGATGTAGTAGAAGCGTTCCTGATCCTGACCGTTCTGCATGAGAGCGGTTTCTTCGGCTGCCGTCTTGTCGAAGACCTGGTGTTTCCCCTTAATAATAATTTTTTTAACCATGTTTTTTATGTGTTTTGTTGTGAATAATAGGTTTATTAAATAATTGGTATCTGACTTAAATTGTACATATAATGAAAATTTTGTCAAGAATATTTAGGAGTGGACTTTTAAAAGTGAAAAGGTTATACTGTCCTTAGTTTTTATATTATTAAATTTTATAAATAAGTTTTTTATGAACAGATTCTTGAGAGATTCCTTATTGCAGGCATTGATGGTGTTTGCATGGGGGTGTGTATTGGGTCTGGCGTGTATTTTTACGGCTGCCGAACGGATCAATGAAGGATTCTTGCGGTTCAGTGTCGTTATGAGTTTCTGTGCTTTGCTGGGTTCGGCCGTATATGCCGTTTACGTTTTCTGGCTGTACCGCCGTTATCGTAAGATGGCCGCAAAACTCGGAAACAGGGGAGAAGAACTTCGTATGCGTTATTTGCCTTGTTGTTCCGCCGCTCGTCGTCAGGCTTATTTTCATTTTGTCGGAAATGACGAAATGAACGTTTTTCTGGGATATCTGCTGCATGAGGGCGGAGAAAACTCCAGAGAAATGCGTTACCAAATCTTTTGTGAATTGATGCGTGGTTACCGCAATTGAATGCGGTCTTCAGAAACAAAACGTCCTCCGGAGGAGTCCGGAGGACGTTTTGTTTTCGGTTGCAGCATTTTATTCGGCCGGAATCAAATTTGCCGCTTCGTTTTCGCAAAACTTGTAAGAATATATGTAGCAGTCATCTTTGTCGTCATAGTATTCTTTTAAAACCGCTTCCAGCCTGAAACCGCACGATTCGTAGAATTTGCGGGTAGGGAGGTACTGCCGAGTTCCTTCTGTTTTGACAAAAACCTTCTTACCGCCGAGACGGCGAACGGTTTCCAGCAGGCGTTGAACCAGCCGGCGGCCGATCCCGTGTCCGCGATAACTGTTTAGGGTAGAAATCAGATACAGCTCATAAGCCGAACAGCAGTCCTGAATTTTGCCGAAACAAGCATAGCCGACGGTTTGGCCGCCGTCTTCGGCAAACAGAAATTCGGGTTTTTCCGCATTGTCGTTGGCATATTGCCGGTTTAGAACGGCATGAGCCAAATTGACGCCGATTTCAATGTCGGTATCGTCAAAAAATCCGGTCGAAGCCGTGATGTTACGAATGGTTTCGGGATCACGGGCGTTTAATTTATCTCTGAAAGAAAGCATAATTACACTCCTTTCAGAACCGATAAGCCCTCACTTGTGTAAGAAAAACCAGCAATTTGGTTCGAAAATTGAAATAAATTGTTTAATTCCCGGAAAAAATTGTTCCGGTGGGTTGTTTTGCATTGCACCGCAAACGGTGTTACAGCGTACATAAAAACTCCATACTTGTTAATCCGATGTCAAAGGCGGATCAAAAGCCGACCTTCCTTTAACAAGTTTATTATACTATTTTTTTAGCGGTTTGACAAGGGGGTATGGCATTTTTTGTTGCAATAAGCCGATGTATAACCGTTGAGAGACGATTGACGGATCGGTAAAATCAGTCTATAACAGGGCAGATTTAAGACTTTTAAGGATAAAAAAATGGAAAAGCTCAAAGATTTGTTTACCAACCATTATGTCATTCCTCAGGAATGGTTGTGGGCAATTTTCGGTGTGGTTGTGCTCTTGCTGCTGTTTTTCGACCTGTTTTTGTTTAACCGCAAAAACGAAGTGCCGAACTTTTGGCATACCCTGGTTCTGTGTATCATCTATATTCTGGCGGCCTGTATTTTCGGCGTGTTTATCATTTATGAAGAAGGGCTGGACAAGGGAATGGATTTCTTTACCGGTTTTTTGGTTGAGAAAAGCCTTTCGTTGGACAATATTTTTATCATGTCTCTGATTTTTGCCTCTCTCGGGGTGCCGCGGATGTACCAGCACCGCGTTTTGTTCTGGGGCATTCTCGGCGCGATTGTGATGCGTGCTCTGTTGATCTGGGTCGGCGAAACGCTGATTTCCAACTTCCATTGGATTTTGTATGTCTTTTCGGCTTTTCTGGTCTATACCGGCGTTAAAATGCTGTTACACAAAGGAGAAGACGAACCGGCCTTTGAAGAGACGCGGTTGTTTAAGTTTCTGTCGAAAATTTTTCATGTCACCGGCAAAATCCACGGGGAACATTTCTTTGTTAAGGAAAACGGGCGCCATTATATTACGCCGCTGTTTTTTGCCCTGTTGACGATTGAGACGATGGACGTGATTTTTGCGTTGGACAGCATTCCGGCCATCTTTCTGATTACCAACGACGTCTTCATCGTATACACCAGCAATATTTTTGCGATTTTGGGATTGCGTGCGCTGTATTTTCTGTTGGAAGCCGCGGTGCATAAATTCACTTATCTGAAACCGGCGCTTTCGATCATTCTGATCTTTATCGGCCTTAAGATTTTTGCGCCGTATATTTTGGGCTTTGAACTGGAAGCCTGGCATTCGCTGACGGTTACGTTCGGTTTGCTGTTTGCAGGAATCGGAATTTCATTGTGGAAAAACCGCAATGCCGAGGCAACGCCGCAATAAACGACGAGATGAACAAAAGCCGTGTCCTGTTTGACACGGCTTTTGCTTTTGAGCGTCATACCATCCTTGTCGGCTTGAAACGGCAGCGGTATTTCTTATATTGAGAGATAAGAAGATTTCAGCAAAGAGAGGACAGGATGGAAGAAATAAGAAATGACAGCTGCAGTATGTCCGGATGTCCGTGCGGCGCCAAGCTGGCACGGGCCCTGATTTTGGCCGCCGGCCTTATGCTGGGCGGTTTTTTCCCCGGATATTATTACTATCAGGCCAAGATGAACGCCAACAGCGTCACGGTTAAGGGATTGGCGGAAACGGAAGTTAAGGCCGATTTGGCAATTTGGTCGCTGCAATTTGTGGCAACCGGCAACGATTTGGCCGAAATCCAAAGCCGGATGGAAAAACAGGCGCAGATGATCGTTGATTTTCTGAACCGGCACAAATTTGCCAAAGACGAGATCACGCTGGGGCCGATCATTACCAACGACCTTTTGGCCAATCCTTACCAAAATGCTGCGGAAACCGGCAACCGCCGTTTTATTCTGACGCAGACGGTTGAATTGCAGACCGAGAAGGTTGATGCGGTGGCGGACGCTTTGTCGGCGGCTAACGAGCTGATTGCCAAAGGGATTGTGTTCTCTCAGGATTACGGCGGCGGTTCGCGGGCCTCGTTTTTGTTTACCCGTCTTAACGAAATAAAACCGCAAATGCTGGAAGAGGCAACCCGCAATGCGCGGAAAGCGGCTTTTGAATTTGCCAAAAGCAGCGGCAGTCGGGTCGGAAAAATCCGCCGCGCCAGCCAGGGCGTGTTCTCGGTGCTGCCGAAGGTTGATGCGGCAAATATAAACGAGAGCAGCCAGATTGAGAAAAAAGTGCGCGTGGTCTCCACGGTTGAGTATTGGCTGCAATGACCGAAAAAATAAAAAACCTTCCGTTGCGGAAGGTTTTTTATTGTGCTGATACGGATCAGCTTTTGCAAAACAAGACGTTATGGGCTTGTATTTTATCTTTTGTCATGCTAACATCAAAAGTGACTTAGAACTATCCGGACCGGGGAGGACTTGCAATGGAAACAAAGGTTGCCGTTGTCGCGATTGTGGTGGAAGAGCGCGATTCCGTAGAAAAACTGAACGAAATTCTGCATGATTATTCCGCTTATATCATCGGGCGCATGGGGATTCCGTATCGTAGCAGAGGAATCAATATCATCAGTGTTGTCGTGGACGCGCCGCATGACGTGATCAGCGCCTTGTCGGGCAAGATCGGCAATTTGAAGGGAGTTTCCGCCAAAACGGCCTATTCCGGCACCGGTAATTGATTTTTTGTAACTGACGGGGAAGATGCTTCTGACCCATAAGAAAGAGGTTTGTATGTATAATCCGAAATCCTTAAAGGCTGAGGAATTTATCAGCCATGACGAAATATTGTCAACGCTTGCCTATGCCGAAGCCAACCGAAACAATGCGGCGCTGATTGATGAAATTATCGAAAAAGCCAAACAACGCAAAGGTCTTTCCCACCGGGAAGCATCGGTGTTGCTGGCCTGTGAACTGCCGGAGAAAAATGCCGAAATCTATGCGTTGGCCGAGCAGATAAAAAAAGACTTTTACGGCAACCGCATCGTGTTGTTTGCGCCTCTCTATCTGTCCAACTATTGCGTCAACGGCTGTGTCTACTGCCCCTATCACGCCAAAAACAAGCATATTGCCCGTAAAAAGATGACACAGGACGAAGTGCGCCGCGAAGTGATTGCGTTGCAGGACATGGGGCATAAACGGCTGGCGATTGAAGCCGGAGAAGATCCGATCAATAACCCGATCGAATATATTTTGGAATGTATCGACACCATTTACGGCATCAAGCACAAAAACGGCGCCATTAGGCGCGTAAACGTCAATATTGCCGCCACCACGGTCGAAAACTACCGCAAGCTGCACGAAGCGGGAATCGGGACCTATATCCTGTTTCAGGAAACTTATCATAAAGAGTCTTATGAAAAACTGCATCCGACCGGTCCGAAACATAATTATGCTTACCATACCGAAGCGATGGACCGTGCCATGGAAGGCGGCATTGACGATGTCGGTCTGGGCGTTTTGTTCGGGTTGGAAATGTACAAGTACGAGTTTGCGGGTTTGCTGATGCATGCCGAGCATTTGGAAGCCGTTCACGGCGTCGGGCCGCATACGATCAGCGTCCCGCGGATCCGGGCGGCCGACGATATCGATCCGTCGAGCTTTGAAAATGGCATTGATGATGACATTTTTGCCAAGATTGTTGCCTGTATCAGAATTGCTGTGCCTTATACCGGAATGATCGTTTCCACCCGGGAGAGTCAGGCTTCGCGCGAACGGGTCCTGCATTTGGGAATTTCTCAGATCAGCGGCGGTTCCAAAACCAGCGTCGGCGGATATGCGGAGCCGGAACCGGAAGCCGAAAATTCGGCTCAATTTGACGTCAGCGACACCCGTACCCTTGACGAAGTTATCAACTGGCTGATGACAATGGGCTATATTCCCAGTTTTTGCACCGCTTGTTACCGGGAAGGGCGTACCGGCGACCGTTTTATGGCCCTTTGCAAAAGCAAACAGATCCAAAATTGCTGCCATCCCAACGCCTTGATGACATTAAAGGAATATCTGACCGATTATGCTTCGCCGGCAACCCGGGAGTTGGGGTTGTCCCTGATCCAAAAGGAATTGCAAAATATTCCGCGGGAAAAAGTGCGCGAGATTGTGACCGAGCGCCTGACCAAAATCGAAAACGGCGATCGCGATTTCCGTTTCTGAGTGATAAAACCCCGCCCTTCGGCGGGGTTTGTCTTTTGCGGAAAACAAATGCGAGTCTGCGGAAGATTTGCGCAAAAAAATATTGCAATTTTTGTCCAAAAGATTTAATCTGAAAATCTAGTGAGAATTATTTGCAAGTTATTAATTAAAATACAAAGCGTATGAAAGAGAATGAATACCTCTTGCCGCCCGGTGACGAAGTTTGTGCCGGCTCGGCAGTCGAAGCATTTTATCTGTTTCGCGATCACGGCGTTGCGATTGAACAACTTCCCGTTTTGGGAACGATCCGCCGCAAAAGCGATCCCCGGATCTCTTATTGCGTATGGGCCGTTAACCAAGGACGTTTTCATGTGATGTCTTTGTTCACGCAGATCAAAATTCCCGTATGCAACGATTGGCAGTTTGCCCCGGTCGGTGTCGATGAGATGATCATGTATACCAACCGCCGCACCTATAAGACGGTGTATGATCCCGACCTCGGCCTGTGCGTGCGCATCATCGACGTCTATTGGCATGAGCGTTACCCGAGGACCGAAGCGGCTATCATCGGTTATCCGGAAGCCCGCTTTATGTTGTGCCGGATTTATGTGACTGCAGAAAACAGCCGTTTTCTGACAGTATGCTGGATCGGGTATGAGGAAGCCACAAATGCGACCCTGTTTATCAAAATGTTTGAAGAGGACAAGATTCTGCTGGCCGGTTATTCGTATACCGAACTGGGCCGCAAGGCAATCGATATCGGCGAACGTTTTGAAGTGAACGGAAGGCATTTGGTCTTGCGCGAAGACAAAGACGGTTACCAATTTGCGGAACCCGTTTTTTATAATTCGCAAATGCAGCTGATCCGTCGCAAATGATTTTTTCGTTTCGGCGGAAAACAATCAGATTATTTTGGTTTTATTTAAAATCTCAGATTATGAAAGAGCGTGATTACATGGCGGCGCCGGGAAAAGAATGTGTTGCTCCCTCGTCGCAGGCAGCATTTCGGCATCTGCAGGCAAAAGGCATCGATCCCGAGGAACTGCCGGTTCCGGGGGTTGCGGTACGTCCGGGTGATGAGGAAGATACCGGTTTTTTTGTCTGGAATGCACGAAGCAGCCGCGGAATCCATGTGTTGCCCTTTTTTAATTACAAAGAGCTGACACAGCGTTATGAACGGATGGTTTTCCGGGCAATGGAACCGGGAGAAATGTTCTTGTACGACAACCGCCTCTATATGGTCAAATATGACCGGCGACGCGGTTTTTATCTGCGGAACGTTTTCTTTTATCATCACGAGTTCTATGCCAAGTGCGAAGCGGCGATCCGCGGATATGTCGGCGCAGAGTTTATGCTGTGTCGGATCTATGTGATCGGCCGGGTCAAAAAACTGCTCGGAATCTGTTGGATCGGTTATGTCGAAGAAACCGGAGACACCATATTTGTCAAATTGTTTCAAGATGATTTGAGCAAATTTGCGGAATACGATCCGAGAGATCTTGCCCGCGAAGCGGTTGACCTTGGTGAGATATTTTCTTATCAGGGGCGGTGTTGGAAACTTTGTCAGGACGACAAGGGCTTTTATCAGGTCAATCCGGTGACCGCACCGAAACTGACGTTGGTAAGGCCGGTAACCGCGGAGTAAAACGGCACTGAAATTAAAAAAATCTCTTCTGGGAATCAGAAGAGATTTTTTTGTTGTGTTGTTTCCTATAAGAATGTAGAAGCTTTGGCGGTCAAAACGGACAAAAAAGACTTTTTTTAAACGAAAATTGCGCTTGCGTTGCCGTATAAAACTGTTATAATAAACCCATAAATATAGAATGCATATGGAGTTTTTAAAGACTATGGCTGATGAATTAATTGATATTTTTGACGAAAACATGAATTTGCTGGGTACGGCAATGAAATCTCAGGCACACCGCGAAGGCTTGTGGCATAAGACTTTTCATTGTTGGCTGGCACGTAAAAACGACGAAGGAAAGATCATGGTGTGGCTTCAGCTTCGCAATAAGGACAAGTCGATCCTGGACGTTTCGGCAGCCGGTCACGTCCGATCCGGCGAAGAAGTGAAAGACGGTTACCGCGAAGTGACCGAAGAGTTGGGGCTTTGCCTGCAAAAAGATGATCTGATCAAAATGTTTACCACCAAAGAAATCTATCAGCAGGGCGATGTTTATAACCGTGAGTTTGAAGTTTTGTATATGGCGGTGGTCGATAATCTGTTGGCCAAAGTCCGTTTGCAGCCCGAAGAAGTGGCCGGACTGTACGAGGTGGAACTGGAAGACTTTGTCGGTTTGATAAACGGCGACTGTAAGAGCATCGGGGCCTATGGGGTGCGGCGCAACAATGACAATTCATACACCTGGGAAGGAATTACGGTAACCATGGACAGAATCGCCGGGCACAGCAAAGATTATTATCTGAAATCAATGGAAATGCTGCAGCGTTATATGAACAATGTGTGATCGTGTCGAAGTTGCTTGTTTTTTCCTGAGGGGTTGAAAACAGAGCAGACGACATAATATCGCATTGTCGGCGGAAGAGGGGGACTCATGTCCGTTAAATTTGGTTGTTCTTGCGTTTTGAGGTTGAAAAAATGGATTTCAGCTATGCTAATGAGTTAATTTTACGTGAAAAAAAGTTTGAAATAGCTCACGGGCGCCCGGAAAATACCTGGTATTTGTTTCATAACCACATTTTCGGGGCAGCCGAAGTCGCCCGTGCAATAGCCGAATTGTCCGGTTTGGATTGCAGTCGGGCTTATTTTTCAGCATTATTGCATGATATCGGCAAAATCCGTGAAAAGTATTTGCAGCGTTTTCACGGTATTGTGGGATACGAAATGCTGAAAAACGAAGATGAAAACGTGGCACGCGCGTGTTTGGTGCATACGTTTCCGTTTAATCGGCTTGACAGTTTCGAAAAATGTCAGAGCATGTTTTTCGGCAATGTCGAAGACTATGAACAAACGGCCGAATTTATGGCTTTGCATCCGCTCGACGATTATGACCGGTTGGTGCAGATGTGCGATTGGGTTTCCAACGCATACGGTTTGGTGACGATTGAAGAACGGGCAGAGGAATATGCGCTCCGTCACGGCGTTGAAGTGGCGCCGGAAATGCTGGAAGCAACCCATGAGTTAAAAAGTTATTTTGATCGCAAGATCGGCGGCGACATATATTCTTTGTTCGAAAAAGTGGCTGCCAAGGATATTTTTATCGCTTACCCGTGTCGGCGTTGAGTTGCCGGGACGGAATACTGACCGTCATCACACCGGCAATAACAATCGCACCGCCGAAAATCTGGGACAGTCCGATTTGTTCGCCCAGAACCAAATAAGCTTCGGCGGCGCTGAAAACCGGCAGCAGATAGTAGATAATGCCGGCTTTGACGTTGCCGATTTTGTTGAGGGCGGTGTTCCATGACAAATACGATATGACCGAATTGAAAATGCCGAGATAAGCCACCACGGCCAAATCTTCGAGATTAAAAGCCTCCAGCCGGGAGGTCGGTACCGCGAACAGCATCCACACGGCCAAGATCAATACGCCGATGACGGCAGTGGCCGCAAGCATGGCCGTCTGGTCGATTTGCGGCGGTCGTTTGGATTGCAGCAGCGAATATACCGCAAAGGCAAAAGTGTTGGCCAGAACGTACAAATCGCCGCTTACCAGTTTGATTTTGGAAAGAGCTGTAAAATCGCCGCGCAAAATGATGATCACGACGCCGATGACGGCAACTGTCAGGCCGATAAGCTGACGGTTGGTGATCGGTGTTTTTAAGAAAATGCGTGACAACAATACCAGAAAAATCGGACCGGTGGTATCAAGCATGCCGATATTGACGGCAGAAGCCGTCCGTCCGGCATAATAGATCAGAGTATTGTCGATAACAATGCCGGTAACCGCCAGTCCCAGTATCAGAGGAAAAGCAGACCATAAAACCTGTCGTGCGGCAACCATCTTGCGCCAGGCCAACGGCAGCAGAATCGCCGTTGCAATGATCCAGCGTCCGCAGGCAAGTTCCAGCGGCGCAAGCGCAGTGGCAAAACCGGCAGCGATAACAATGTTCCAGCTCCAGAAAAAAACGGCGGTCAGCGCCAGGATGTATCCCATCAATGTTCTCCTTCTTTAAGAAAAGATATAATTAACAATGTCGTAAAAACAAGATTTGCCAAATTGTTGGAAAAAGGCTATACTTGCCGGCAAAAGATGAAAGGAAAGCACCAATGATCAGATATTGTTTGTGGGACGTCGGTAAAACAATTTATGACTATACGCTCAATCCGCTGGGTGACTGGGTTGTCGAAAATGCGCAAAGAAAGGTGTCGGTTACAGATGTCAAAAGATTTGATTTTGGTCCTTATATGCGCGGGCAAACAGAATTTGAACAATTGTGCCGCCAGATCTGTCATGCTTTTGAGGTACCGTATCACGCGGCGATACCGGCGGCGATCAATCGGGCGTTTCATCGCGGCATCGGCGCCTATTTTCCCGAAACCCGGCAAATGATGGCCTATTTGCAACGGCGCGGCATTGAGAACGTTATTTTTTCCAACGCCTTGCCGATATTGTCGCAAAGCCTTAAAACCGAAGGTCTGGTCAAGGCGGAACATATTTTTACTTCTTATGAAAGCGGATTGCTCAAACCCGATCCGGCGGTTTATGAATATGTTCGTTCCCGGCTCGGATGCCGCTTTGAAGAAATGATGGCGGTTGACGACAAAATACAAAACATTGAAACCGTGCGGAACTTGGGGATCAACGGTGTGGTTTTCAGTCCGCAAACGATTGAAGAATCGGTTAAAAGTTTGGTCGGTTATGATAACCGGGAAGAAGTGGAAAACGCTTTGCGGCGGGCATCGAAAGGACAGGAACGGGCACGGATTTTGCAAAACGGGCATAACCGCAGCCTGATTGCCGGCAGCGGCGCCAACGTGACCCTGTGGAGCGGAAAAGCCGAGACTGCGGGGAGCATGAAAAAACGCCTGCAAAATGTTTATGTCGGCGTTTTAATGCGTCGCAACCCGAAGAACGGCAAAGCTGACGGGTGGGGTGCCCTGGGCGGGTTGGCCGAAATGACCGGCGAAGCCGAGTTCTTAAGCGCCGACGAGCGGCAGCGGCGCATGCTGGCAACCTTGCGCGACGATGTGGTTCTGGAAAACGGCAAGCCGGTTTTGATTCGCGATCGGCAAAAAATTGCAGCCGCCAACATCCGCCGCGAAACGCGTGAGGAACTGGGTAATCTGGGGATTTATGATTTTAATTTGGATGAGGCGGTTTTTGAAGAAGTGGTTATTCCGGGCTTAAAGGATGATAATTTTGTTATCAACCGCTGGAACGGCGAAGGAACGGTGTGGGCAATTACGCCGCATTGCCATCTTTTGCAGGTTGAAGAGGAAAAGTTGGATTATCTGCAGAAAATGAGCACAGAACGGAAACACGAAGCAGATTCCGAAGCGCGAAACTACCGGAAGGTGCCTTTGTTTGAAGCGCTTTCGCATTTTGGCAAAAAAGGCGGCGCCGAAGTTTCGGAAGACGGACGCGATTTGGTGTCCGACTATCGTTATCCCCACGAATGGATAACCTTGTGGGCGTTGGCGGCAAAGCAACTGCGGTACGATGACCGGGCAATGCTTGAATTGGCGTCCGAAGTTCAGGCCGAGTGCCGTTATCGGATCGGTTTTGCCGAAGCGTTGCGCCAAATGAATATCGCTTATGATGAAGCTGCGGCGGCGTTAGGGATAAAAAGCGAGACGGTTGAAAAAATGCAGCATAATACGGAAGCGGTTTTTAACGGTCGGTTGCAAAATGGCCGGATGTTGTAAAACAGTGATGTTTTTTGGACATAAATAAACAAAAGAGGCTTGCTTTTTTGCTTTTTAGGTTTATACTGAATTCGTTTAAGAATTTATTTTTACTATAAATATGTTTTACTAATTTAAATTCATCGCCGTATGAAAGAAAAAAAGAAAATTTTGCTCGATCTGTTAAGCATGATCGAAGCGCTGGAACTGTCACGCGAAGATTACGCCGAATTTGCCCGCGAACTGATGAAACATTTCGGACTGTCTCTGGCAGACTGTTTTCCGACCGATCAGACAACCGCACTGCTGCAGGAAGTACAAACCAAATGCAACGAACTGCTGCTGCTGACGACGAAACTTCCGGCGGCCGGTGTCAATGACGCCTGCAACGGAAACAATGCAACGGAAATGGCCGCCGCATCAGAAGTCGTTTCGGAAGAATCGGCAGGCGTATCCGCAACGGCCGTTCCGGACAACGGTAATCATACCGTCATGTCGGCGCAAGCGATCGTCGCCGCCGGTAATATTCCGATTGAAGACGAAAACGGAATTGTCGGTTACGTCGAGGGAACAAAAACGGAAGACGAGAAAGGCATTTCGCCGGTTTCTTCCCCGTATCCCAAAGGCTACAGCCGCAACGGCCGCAAACTCGGGCGCCCGCGCAAGCAAAAAACGAACGAGGAACAGGCACCGGCTTCCTCCGACACTTCTGCAAACGAAAAGACCGAGGACACAACCGACGGTACTGATGCAGAAGCGTGCTCAACCGCCGGAGAAAACAGCGGCACAGCGGCAACCGAAGCCATGCAAGTGCCGGATGCATCCGCGGTGACGGAAGGAGAAGACTTTTCGGAGGCTGAAAAGGATGAAATCGAAAAGCTCAAAATGGGCAAGGTATATTCGATGGATATTCTTTATCGCTGGAAAGGACGCTTGGTGGTTTCGAACCGGGTAATGCAGGATGCGACGCCGTTGGGAATTTTTGTTCCGTACAAACGTCGTGCCGCCGGCTATGCCAAGTTCATTTTGGGGGCGACCGACGAGATTGCGGGCCTTCAGCTTTCAAAAGCGCAGAAGTATGCCCGTAACCAGCTTCCGCCTTACGAAGGTGAAAAGTGGGACGTTATCAACGACTGGCAAATCGAAGCGGCAAAACAAGCGCAGCCCGAACTCAATCAGATGCTGAAAAAAGTGGGCGGCGATCCTTTTGTCGGTTTGTATCTGGTTCCGAGAAGCGTGAATTATCACGGAATGCCCGACAAGATTCGTTATGCGGTCAATGTCGGCAAGCTGTAAAAAGACCTCAGCTTTGGAAAGCACCCCTTTTGGGGTGCTTTCTTGCATCGGGGGCAGCCGGTTGTCCCAAAAAAACGGTTTGGGCATTTACAAAATATTCAAAACGATATATAAATAAAACGATTTGTCAGATTATTAATTAATATATTTATGAGCAAGAAACTAATTTTGATTTTGCTGGTGTTGACGTTTACGGCATGCAGCAAAGAGGACGAACCGGACGATAATTTTTCTCCTTCGATAGAACAGGAAAAATGCGCTGTTATCGAAAAGCTCTACCCGGTTTATATGCGTCGTGAAGTGCCGCTGCCGTTTCCGGCCTATGTTATGCGTCTTTCCGACGGCAACGACCTTTACATGTTGCGGACGCGGTATAACCGGGATCTGCATCAGGGAGACCGTATCGATTACCGGGTTTTTTCCTTTTGTCCGAACGAGATTGCCGTTATCGACGGGTTTGAACTCGGAGACGGCAGCGAAGCCGAAAAAGATGCGGCAATGCAAAAGACCCGGAGCCTGGTCGCAAGTGATCCGGTTGAGGGATGTGTGGCGGAAACATTTGACATGCAAATCCGTTACAGTCTGACTTTTGTGCCGATTGACACCCGTTTCATTGTCCTTGAGGACGGAAAACTGATTTATGTCAAGAAAAGTAAACTGTCGCTTGAACTTGTGCCGGGAGACCGCATTGTGTATAACGTTTATGCGCTTTCTCCCAACGAAGTGCTGGCCGTTAAAAAACTTGACTGATTATTTTTTAAAGTTCCCGTACCGGCCGGTACGGGAACTTTTTTGTTGGCAAGCCGGGAAAGCGTTTGCTTTTTGGGTGTTTTGGCTTTATCTTGTTTGATGATGACGGTCAAAAAATCGGAACAAAGGCTATGAAAAAACATTTTTATATTTTTCGTCACGGACAAACAATTTGGAATGCGGAGGGACGTCCTCAGGGACAGCATCCTTATCCGGTGCCGCTGACGATGACCGGCCGTGAACAGGCGGCGGCTTTGGCGGCCCGGCTGGCCGATAAAAAAATTAAGAAAATTATCAGTTCCGATTTGTTGCGGGCGCAGCAAACGGCGGAAATCGTGGCCGAAAAACTGGGGGTTGAAATTGTGTTTGACCCGCGTTTGCGGGAAGTGGACTACGGGCGTCTGAACGGTATGTATACGATTGAACGCGAAGAAATGTACCCCGATTTTAAAAAATGTTATATTGATTATGCGGCGCGTTTTCCCGACGGCGAAAGTTTCGGAGAAGTGGGAGAGCGGCTGAAAGACGCCATCCGCGACGCGGCTCTGGGTTACAATCACCGTAACATTGCGATTTCGACGCACGGAAATGCGATGACGGTGTTGTTGAACGTGTTGTTTAACCATAAAATTTACCGGTTGGCGAATTGCGACTATATTCACATTACCTACGATTCCGAGAAGGACCGGTGGGAAGCGGTGAATATTCCGCCGGCGCAGCCGACTTTTGAACCGTCGTTTTTAAACTATTAGGAGAAGATTATGGGGTTGTCGGTTAACGGTGAAAACAACCGCTTGACGATCGTGGTTGAAGGCAGGGAACGCGAACTGACGGAAGAAGTTCCGGGTCTGGATATTGCGGTCGAGGGTAACGATAACCGCGTGCGGATCGAATATCCGCAAACATTTGAAAACAGTCGTCTGAAAATAACAGGAAACGGCAACTGTTTTGAAGCGGCAGCCTCATACCGGCGGACGGACGGTGTTTTTTTCTGTCTTGGTGACGGTTGCCGGATCAGCATCGGCCGCAATTGTTTTTTCAATCGCGATATTGCGGTGCTGGCCAAAGAAAAGAAGGCGGTTTCGGTTGTCTTCGGCGATGACGTCATTGTCGGTACCGGCACGATTATCCGATGCGGCGACGGTCATACGGTGGTGGACGCCGGCAGCCGCGATCCGCTTAACCCGCCGGCGGATATTGCGATCGGCAGCCATGTATGGATCGGTGCCCGGTGCATGATCCTCAAAGGGGCGGTGATCGGACGCAATTCGATTGTGGGCGCGATGTCACTGGTAAATAAAAAGTTTGCGCAACCGAATCAGATACTGGCCGGTGTTCCGGCTGCCGTGATTCGTTGCGGGGTTGACTGGGATATGGCCGATTATGCGTCTTATACCGAAATCTGAGTACGGTTGTCAAATCTGAAAATAGTAGAAGACGGTGGCTGCCCCGTGTCGGAAGATGACTAAAACACCCGTGTGTTTCACTTGTTTTTCTCGTTGTTAAAAATAATTGCCAAAAATATTGACAAATCGCTTGTAAGGTTTTATAAGCTTTGTTTGTAGTTAACAATTATTTATTCATTTTTATTTTCATACATATGGAAAAGTTTAAATTGAACAATGGTGTAACCGTTGTTATCGCGAATCGCGTGTCGGAAGTTCTTTCCGTGTCTGTAACCGTCAACGTCGGCCATGTAAACGAGCCCAAGCTCGGAATCGCCGCCCTGTACGAAAACGTCCTGATGAAGCAGGTAAGCCGTGTTCAAACGGTCTACGGCGGCACCATCACCAGTTTTCTGACCGGCTGTCCCGCTGACGAACTCGGCATGACAATGTCGAAAATGGCCAACCTGATCAAGGCGCCTCATCTGGGGATCGATCTGATCGAAGCCGCCGCCTACGACATTGTCAAACATACGCGTGATCTGGCGCCGGTGCTGAAGCGACAGATGAAACTGCTCTACAAGCACACGGCCTTCGGTAAGAAACGCGTGCTGTGGGATACGGACAGTTACATCGCCGCCGTCGAAAGCTATTCGGTTGACGATCTGCGGGAATTTGCCGCCAAGTACTATACCGGAAAGAATCTGGTCGTTGTCATTGCCGGTGCCGGTGTCGACAAGGAAAATGTCCGTACACTGGCCGAGAAGTATTTCGGCGATGTTGTCGAAGGTGAACGTCATCGCCTGGTCAAGAACATGTACACCGGCGGTTACAGCCGAATTTGTTCTTACGACGACTACCGTCAGGTTATGATGGGCTGGGACGTGACCGAAATCAAGAACTCGCCCGAAGCCAACGTGATGATGTCGATGCTGGCCGGTCGTCTCGAACGTTCGTTCAACGAAGCGGAAGATCCGCAAAATCCCGGCAAGAAAATCATGCGCCCCACCGATGCGCAGATCGAAGTGAAAATCGCCGGCTATTACGGCCGCCGTACGCTGCGTATTTCGGTAACGTCGTCCCAGCTTTCGGTAAACGCAATCATCGATACCGTCTGCCGGAACATCAACCGCCTGTGTGGGAGCGAAGCTTCCGACCGCCGGATGGAAACATCGAGAAACCGCGCGATGTCGGAGAAACTGTTCCTGTTTTCACAACCGCAGGATGCCGCTGTGGAAACCGCATGGCAGGTGCTCGGCCGAGGCGATATGTATGACGTCAATGCCCGTATCAACTTCATCTGGGGAGTTACGGCACATGATGTCAAAATCGTTTCGCGGGAGATTTTCTCGACGCCGCTGACAATGGTTGCTTGTACCAACGAGCCTCACTATTCCTATGAGGAAGTGCAGGAAAAGCTAAAGTAAAAAAACTTTTTCCATTCAAAAAAAGAGACTGCCGCGGGCAGCCTCTTTTTTTATTTTGTTTTCGTAAATAGCCGGGATTTTCAACTGAAAAAAGACATTTTGCGCCAAAGAAGAACATCACGGCTTGTATATTTGAAAAAAATGGCTTACCTTATCGTCAGTATATAATTTTGATAAGGAGAAAAATTGATGCGTTTAGCTTCCTGGCTTTTGATGGGCTGTGTCGGTCTGTCTGCAGCGGCTTCGGCGGCCGAAAATACGGTTGGAGACAGTCAAAAAACAGATCTGGAAATCAGTATTTACAATAATAATCTGGCGTTAGTGAAAGACCGTCGGACAGTAGACTTGAAACAGGGAATCAATGATATTGCCTTTGAAGGCGTGGCCACGCAGATCAAACCGGAGACCGCACTGTTGGATGCGCCGGGAATTAAGGTGCTGGAGCAAAATTATGACTATGATCTTCTGACCGCAAACAACATTATTGACAAATCGGTCGGGCAAACCGTCAAAACCGTTGTTTCCAACCCGACAACCGGCCAGAACATTTATGACAGCGCCGAAATTGTCAGTGCCGTTTACGGGCAACCCTTGTTAAAGTTCAATTATGGAATTGAAACTCATTTTCCCGGCCGTCTGGTATTTGAAAAGTTGCCCGACAGCCTGCGCAGCGAACCGACGCTGGTGGCAAAAATCGACAGCAGCAGTGCGGCATCCAAAAGTATATCGCTGGCATATTTGACCAACGGTATCAGCTGGAAAACAAACTATGTTGCCAAAGTGGTTTCCAACAATAAGCTCAATCTGACCGGTTGGGTGACAATCAACAACGAATCGGGAACGGATTACAGCAATGCCAAAGTGCAGCTGATTGCCGGAGATGTGAACCAGGTGAGCAGCGACAGCGGGGTACGGCCGTTGATGATGATGGCAAAAGCGACGCGGGCAATGAACGGTTATGCGGTGGCGGAAAGCGCTGCCGGCGCACCGCAGAGCCTGAGCGGTTATCACTTGTACAACCTGCCGATGAAGACGGATATTAAAGATAAGCAGACCAAACAAATCAGTTTGTTGGAAAAAAATGACGTCGTTTATAAAAAAGAAGCCTACATGAATTCGCCGCTTTATTTTAACGTCAATTATACGCCCGAATTCCGCCAGCAGCATCCGGAAATGATTTATATTCTGCAAAATAAGGAAAGTGACAATCTGGGAATTCCGCTGCCGTCGGGCATTGTGCGTTTTTATGAAAACGACAATGACGGCAATATGCAGTTTATCGGCGAAAATTCGATTTCCCATGTGGCCAAAGGGGAAGAAATGCGTCTCAATCTGGGCAGTTATTTTAATATTTTCGTCAACGGAAAAATTAAAAAAGTTACCAAGCTTTCCGAAAACAAAACTCAGGAAGCCGATAATGCCTGTATCACCGTGACGACCCGGTATGCCTATGATGCCGAAGTCAGTTTTAACAATGCCAATACCTATGCTCAGGAGGTGGTTTTTGAACAAGGTATTGCCAACGACATGAAGGTCGAAAGCGCCAGCATTGACGGCCGCTTGAAAGATGCCGGCACTTATGCATGGAAAGTGACGATCCCGGCCGAAGGCAAACAGACGCTTACTTTCAGGGTTGTTGCGCCGTATAAGAAACGCAGCTGCGGCAAATAAGAAATGTGTCTGCCGTTTAAGGAAAAGCCCCGATTTAGATCGGGGTTTTTTCTTTACATTTTTTCAAAAACCTCTTTCAGGTAGTTGATCACGGCACGAACCCGCGGCAGGTCTTTGGTCTTTTTGTGGCATGACAGATAGAGGCTGATATGACATATTTTGTTGAAGTTGTCGAGACAAACCAGCCCTTCATCGGCAAAACGGGTCGGCATGATGCAAATTCCGGCATTGTTTTTAACTGCGTCGATTATGGAACCGCTGGAGTTGGAAGTATAACAGACCTTTTCGGCTTTCTTTAAAATTTCGCGGTATTCTTTGTCATAATAGCTCATGCCCGACTTGCAGACAATCCGGTGATTTTTGATAATGTCTTCAATGTCTTGCGGATAACCGTTTTCCGACAGATATTGCGGCGAGGCAAATAATTTGCATTCAATTTGTTTGACCGCCAGCGAGACGACGTCTTTTTCGCGCGGTTCGCTGTAAGAAATGCCGATGTCTAAATCGTTGTAACAAAGTTTAAGGCTGTCCTGAAACATCATCGTCTGAATTTGTACTTTTGGATAGCGGGTAAAGAACTTGTCAATCTGATACAAAATACAATTGGCGCTGACACCGATGTCCATGCCGACTTTTACCAACCCCGAAGCGGTGTTGTTTTCGGGTTTTTCGGCATATATTTTCATCAGAATTTCTTTGATCTCGGAAGTGCTGCTGACAACGTTGCGTCCTTTAGGCGTAAGTTGGCAGCCGAGTCCGGAACTGATCACCAACTGAAAACCGAGTTCGGCTTCCAGATTGTTAATGTATTTGTTCAAGGTATCGACCGAAGAGCCGATTGATTGAGCAGCTTTGCGTTTGCTGCTGTGTTCATGTACCGCTGCCAACATAAACAGACTTTCTATATTTTGCACGTCTTTGCGATTTATCATGGGCTTTCTTTCTTGCTAATAGTAGATTTAATATAATTAATGTCGGATTAGTTGTAGAAAAGATCATACAATCTAGTCGTGCGTAGTCAATAAGAAAGTTTAGGATTTAAATAGAAAAATTGTTATATACCAAAGTTTTATTTTTATAAAAATGTCAGAATTTCGGTTTAAATTCACCTTAAAATAGAAACTGCCAGTTCAATGTCCGCTTTCATATTTTCACGGCTTTCCTGTCCGCATTTAAGGTTGGTAAAGGCGGTAGCGCGGTCGATACGGATGTTTTCCACCGCATGATAAGTGCAGTAATCGGGGATAAGGCCGATTTTATCGATTTTCTGCCCGGATGGCGTGTAAAAATGAGCTGTGGTAAGCGCCAGTCTGCCGCCGTTGGCAAAACTGTACATTTCCTGAATGCTGCCTTTGCCGAAACTGTTGGTTCCGACCAGTTTGGCCTGAGCCTGTTCCATGAGCGCGGCGGCAACCACTTCGGCGGAAGAAGCGGTGTTACCGTCGATCAGGATAACGATCGGCAGGCTGAAACCGTCATTGTCTTCGGCGTTGTAGTATTTGACCGAGCTTTCGTCGCGTCCTTTGACCGAAGCGACGATGCCCCCGTCGATAAACAGTGCGGCCACGTCAATGGCGGCCGTCAGCAGGCCGCCGCGATTGCCGCGCAGGTCGAGGATAAGCCCCTGAGCCTGTGGATAATCGTTTAAGGCGGTGACGATATTTTGACGGGTCGCGGTGTTAAAAGTTCCTATTTTGAGGTATAGGACATTGCCGAACATCCGGCGCCCGAACGAACGAATCGGTTTGGGCTGCGAATCCGGTTCGGGATCGAGTTCGGAATAATAATGAGAATTGTCCTCCAGACTTTCCGCGGCCGCGGCCATGACTTTTTCCAACAGTTCAAAATCACGTTCGGCGGCGTGGGGAGATTTTTTAACCGCGGTTTCCAGCACTTTGAGCGTCAGATCGCTCCAAGCTTTGACATCGCCGTTTTCCTTCGGTTTATGCCATAATCCGGCCTGCTGTTTTTTGTAATAGAGATAAATCATTTCTTTGCCGTTGGCAAACAGCAGTTCGCGGTCAATTGCCGAAAGCCCCTCGAGAGCGCCGGTTGCCAGCCGTTCGGCACTGACCGGTTCGGCATGTTTTTCCATAATCGTGGAATAGAACGAAGCAAGCAGGGCGCGGTCATCGGCTTGCAAATTGAAGGAAAAAACAAGACAGAAGGCAAATACTAACAATTTCGGCATTTTCAAACAGACTTTCGTTCTTTTTTGCGTGAAGAAGTTTTAAGAGGTTTGCGGTTTTTGGAGCGTTTCGAAGAAGCTTTTTTGGTTTTTGGCTTTTGGGGAAAGGCATCCGGTTCGGGAAGATAACGGAAAATCAGACCGCCGGTGACGGGCGCAGCCTCAACCAACGTCGCGGTCAGAGTCTGTCCGAGACGAAATTTCTGTTTACCGTCAACGCCGCGCAAACAGCTGCCGGCATCCAAAAGCCGGTAATAGTCGCGGGGAAGGCTGCGCATCGGAATCAGACCTTCGGCCCCGAGATTGTCTATGCGCACAAAAATGCCCGCATTGCTCAACCCGCTGACTTTGACTTCAAAATCGGTACCGACCAGCGGCTTTAAATACAATGAAAGGTAGCGGGCGGTCAGATCGCGTTCGGCCGCGACCGCATTGCGTTCGATGACACAAAGATGTTCGGCTGTTTCGTTGAAAGCGCGCGGCGAAGGCAAAGATTCGTTTGCCTCTTCAATCCGGCAGGCGTTAAGCAGAGCGCGATGGATCAGGAGATCGGCATAGCGGCGAATCGGAGACGTGAAATGAACGTACCGGTCAAGTCCGAGACCGAAATGGCCGATGTTTTCCGGAGAGTAACGAGCCTGACATTGCAGTCGCAGGATGAGATCGTCGATTCCGGATGCGTTGCCTTTTTGGCGGCAAAGTTCCAGGAGACGGTTAAAATGCTGAGGTTTGAGGGCGTTATAATCCGGAAGCTTTAGTTTCAAAGTTTCGAGCAGCGGTTTGATTTCTTTCAATTTTTCTTCGGTCGGCCGTTCGTGGACGCGGTACATGACCGGCAGCTTCGACTGTTGCAGGCGTCGCGCGGCGGCAACGTTGGCGGCGATCATAAATTCTTCGATGATTTTATGGCTGGTCAGCGGCTGCTGTTTTTCCACCGCCTGAATGGTGCCGTCTTTGGCAAAGCGGATTTTGATTTCGGTGGTTTCAAGCTCTAAAGTTCCGCGGTGGCGACGCGCTTTTTCAAAAGCAAAATAAGCTTCGTACAGCGGCTGCAGAACTTTGGTAAAAAGTTTTTTGGTTTGGGCGTTAAAACTGCCGTTGATTGCGGCTTCCACTTCTTTATAGGTCAGACGGGCCGCCGATTTGATGACGGCGCGCTTAAATTCCCACCGCAACAGATTGCCTTCGTGGTCAATCTGCATCAGACAGGCCAGAACCGGACGCCGCACGCCCGGATTGAGCGAACATAAATCGTTGCTTAATATTTCCGGCAGCATCGGAATAACCGTCTGCGGCAGATAGACCGAATTGCCGCGGCGGCATGCTTCGCGGTCCAGACAACTGCCGGGACGAACGTAGAAAGAAACGTCGGCAATGGCAACGATAATGTCAAACCCTTCCGGGGTGCGGGCTGCGTAAACGGCATCGTCAAAATCGCGGGAATCGTCGCCGTCAATGGTTACCAGCGGCAAATGGGCAAGGCTGATGCGATCATTGTTTTCAAAATTGTCGAAACGCCGGCATTCTTTAAGGATGTCGCGGTCGAAGACGTGCGGCAGTTTGTATTTTTGGGCGATCAGAATTTCGTTAAGCCGTTCCATCGTAAACGGGCCGTAATTTTTAATCAGGGCCGCCTCGCGGTTTTTTCCGCCCGCGGTCAATTCTATTTCGACCAAATCGCCGTTTTTAAGCGTTTTGTCGGCGCCGAGCAGGCAGGGTTTGGCGCCGCGTTCAATCGGGACGACGGTGCAAATATGGTTTTGCCGTTCGACGACGCCGAAGATGTTTTCGCGCGAGATCGCGGTCGGGCCGGAAAGACGGGCGACCGGTTTGACAAAGCAGCCTGAGGAATTTTTTTTGAATTTGCCCAAAAATTCGTCTCCGACGGTCAGTGCCGGTAGGATGCTGCCGCGTTTAAGCGGGAATTTTTGCTTGCTGTATTCTCCTTTTTGCGGCGAGGCCCATAATTCGCCGTCGGGGTCGCATTCGATGATCGTAAAGAGAGTATAAGCGGCCGCAGTGTCGGATGTTTTCTTTTTAATCATTGCGGAACTCGGCGATCAGAACGGTATGGTCCGAGGGTTTGGCGGCACGGCGCGGCGCTTTGTCAACCGTGCAGGAAAGCAGCCGATCGGCAGCGGGCGCATTTAAAAACAGATAATCGATCCTCATCCCGAAATCGGCGTTGAGTGAATTGCCCGTATAATCCCAAAAAGTGTAGCCGGAACTGTCGGGATGGAGGGCGCGAAAGGCGTCGTAAAAGCCGAGATAGCCCAAAGCAGTCAATTTTTGGCGCACTTCGGGGCGGGTCAGGGCATTGCCGACAAACCGTTTGGGGTCGTAGACGTCGTTATCGGTCAGGATTACATTGAAATCACCGCCGAGGATAACAGGTTGCGGCAGTTTTTGCAATGTTTCGGCATGATGCAGCAGCGCGTCCATCCATTGCTGTTTGTAAAGGTATTTTGAATCGTCTTCGGCATTGTTGTAGGGCGGATTGCCGTTGGGAAGATAGATCGAGGCAACGCGCCAGTTTTGGCCGTTGTGTTTGATTTCCGCTTCCAGATAACGGGCGTTGGCGTCAGTGAAACCGGGCAAACCTTCGCAGGTTACTTTGATCGGCGTTTTGCTGAGAATGGCAACACCGTTGTAGCTTTTTTGTCCGAGAATTTGAGCGTTGTAGCCGGCGGCGCGGAGTTCAAAAAAAGGAAAATTGTTGTATTCGCTTTTAATTTCCTGAACCAACACCACGTCCGGTGCAGCCTCGGCCAACCAGGCGGTCAGGTTTTCGACCCGGGCGTTAATTGAATTCACGTTGTAGGTGGCAATTTTCATAAATTTATACCTTTACTATTTGATCTTTTATAATGTATATTACTTTTAAATCGATGAAAAGCTAAAAAAACGCCTTTCGTAATAATATATTTAAGGCTGAATAAACAGGAGAAAAGATAATGCTGAACGGTTTTCCGGACAACTTCCGAATGGGTGACGACGATGTGTTGAACGAATTTCGGCAAAAACAGGCCAATTTCGATCTGGAGGAAAAGCGCAATGAGATCAATAATTCCCGCAGTCTTTTCGTGGGGGCGATTGCCGGGTTGACAATGGCCGCCGTGGTCGGCTGGTTTGTGTTGGCACCGCAGTATGAAAATACGACGGAGGCCGAAATTCCGGTTATCCGCCGTCCGCAGGAACAAGTTAAAGTGCCGCCGGTCGAACCGGGCGGCGTAGAAATTTCCAACCAGGAAAAAACGGTTTATGACATCATTGAACGCAAGCCCGACAATACCGATCAGGTAAATGTGCTGCCGCCGGCGGAACAGCCTAATGCCGACGCCATTGAAGCGTTGGTGGAAGAAGTGGCGCCGATTGCAGCCCCGGTCGAGGAAACACCGGTGATAAAAGCGGAGTCTCTCAACACTCCCAAAGTGACGGAAACAACCGTGCCGGCGGAAGCCGAAACGGCGCAACCGGCAACCGAACCGGTTAAAAGCACAACCGCTTTTCGCGAACCGGTAACCCCGCCGGCACCGGTCAAAGCCGAGGCTGCTCAACCGAAACCGGCCGAAACCGCTGCCGCAAAACCGGGCAATGCAAAAACAAACATTGCCAACGGCGCCTGGCAGATTCAGCTGATGTCGTCGCCTAATCGGGCCGCCGTTGAAAAATCGTGGAAAACGATGTCTTCAAAGTATAAGGTTTTGAAAGACCTTCCTTATGAAGTCAGCAGTGCCGATCTGGGCAAAAAAGGCACTTATTATCGACTCAAAGCCGGAAATTTTGCGACCAAAGAAGAAGCGACCGCTTTGTGCAACAAGCTGAAAGCGGCCGGCGGCAGTTGCTTTACGGCCAGGAAGTAGGAATGGATGCGACAACGGTAAAATTGGCCTTTTCTTTGACAGCCGTATTTATTGCGATTGTTCTTCATGAAGTTGCTCACGGCTATGCGGCGTATCTGTGCGGCGACGATACCGCCAAACGGGCGGGGCGCCTGTCGCTCAATCCGTTGCGTCATATCGACCCGTTCGGAACCGTTTTTTTGCCTTTAGTGTTAGTTTGGAGCGGTACCGGTTTTTTGTTTGGGTGGGCCAAGCCGGTACCGGTTAATTTTAGCCGTCTCGGGAAATGGCCGCGCGATATGATCATTGTGTCGGGCGCGGGAATTGCCGTCAACTTTCTGCTGGCTCTGTTATCGGTGGCAATGATCCGGGCCGCCGATTATCTTCCGGACGCGATGGTGGTTTTTGCTCTCTATTTCGGTTTGGCCAACCTGGTGCTGGCGTTTTTTAATTTATTGCCGATTCCGCCGTTGGACGGTTCTAAGCTGTTTTTCGGCTGGGTTCGTCAGCCATGGGCGCAAAAATACGTGAACGCCGGCCGTTACGGTATGGCGGCTCTGATTGTCCTGATCGTGGTTATACCGATGATGGGGGCTGCTTTTGGTTTTGATATGCCCGATCCGTTGGGGTGGTATATTTCTCAATGTCTTTCGTGGTTTGGAAAATTAGTGGGGTAAAAGATGCTGGCAGCTTTGGTTTCCGTAAGCGGACTGAGTTTAACCGAATGGGAAAAACGCTGGTTGGAAAAATATAATCCGGCCGGCGTTTCTTTGTTTGCCCGCAATATTGCCGATGCGGCTCAGCTGCGGCAGTTGACGGATGAAATCAGAAATGCCGTCGGTCGCAACGATGTTCTGATTGCCGTAGATCAGGAGGGCGGTCGGGTACGGCGGTTGAGCGGTGCCGATTTTCATCCTGCGGCTTCTCAATATGTGTTGGGACAGTTGGATGAAGAGATGGCCGCCGTTCACGCGGGGATCATCAGCGGCGATTTGCAACGCGGCGGAATCAATTTTAATTTTGCCCCGGTGCTTGATATGGCATATCCAAGCACTCATCCGGTGTTGAAATCCCGTTGCTTCGGCGACAACGAACAAAAAACCGCTTTGTTGGGGCGTGCTCTGATTGACACTTATCTCAATCACGGCATTTGTCCCTGCATTAAACATATGCCCGGACACGGCCGTGCCGAAACCGATCCTCATCTGGGGCTGCCGGTTTTGGCGCATTCTTTGCGCGAACTGTCGAAAGACTTTTATCCCTTTATCGAAAATAAAAGTTGTCCTGCCGGGATGACGGCGCATATTGTGGTGTCCGAAGTTGACGATCAGCTTCCGGTTACATTGAGTAAAAAGGCTGTGGATTATCTCATCCGCGGCATTATCGGCTTTGACGGCCTCCTGATTTCCGACGCCATTGAAATGAAGGCTCTCAGCGGCAGCATCGGCGAAAAAGCGCAAAAGGCTCTGGAAGCCGGTTGTGATCTGGTTTGCTATTGCGGAGCCGGAGCCGCCGAATTGGAGATGCTGGCGCAGTATTGCCCGCCGATGAGCGATCGTTCGGCCGAACGGCTGCATCAGGTGACGGAATTATTTAACCGTAAAAGTGCGGCGGCGGTTGGTACGGCTGACGTAGACCGTTATTACCGGGCGGTTGGTCTGGTGGAAGAATATAACGAAAACTATGACGCGACCGAAGTGCTAAATCGTATGAAATCTTAATATAGAAAATTAATTTTTATTTCTAATATTTTGAAAATATTTGCTATTTTGAATCTTTTTGGTTCACGTCTTCGTTTTTGGTCAAAAACTCCAAATCGCTGGGGAAGTTAACGTCAAAACAAATTTCCGGTTTGGTCTCGACCAAATTGATGTAGTCGGAATGCTCAAGAAAAACCTGCCGCAAGTGAGAGTCTTCCGGTGCCAGATCGGCCAGCGAATAGAGTTCGCGGCTCCACAATACCGGATTATGTTTGCGCCCTTCACAGGCGGTTACAATCAGCTGCCGTTCTTTTTCTTTGCCAAACGCCGCAATCATGCGATTGATATGTTCGGACGTTACGTTAGGCATATCGGCGGGAATTAACAATGCACCGTCGCAAGAGGAGGGAACCGATTTCAGGCCGAGCCGGATTGACGTCTTGACGCCGGAAGCATAATCGTGATTGCGCAAAATGTTTATGTCGAGATTTTCCAAATGTTCTTCCAGACTTTCGGCATCATATCCGGTAATGACAAAGATCGGCGACGCTTTGGATTTGACGGCGGCTTCGACGGCCTTCATAAACAGCGGCTTGCCATCAACCCGTACCAGCAGTTTGTTGCGACGGGCGCGCATGCCGATGCCGGCCGCCAAAATAACGGCGGCAATCGACGGATCTTTGCTGTTTTTCTTGCCGTGATCGGGAACGATCAGCGATGCCTTTTCGGTTTCGCTCAGCACGGTCTGATCCAGTACGACATTTGGGCCGCAGACAAAATCGGTTTGATTGATTTTTTCTTTTTTGGCGGCGATACGGACAAATTTGTCGGTCAGCGGCGAAGACACCTTGTCGTAGTTGTAAGGCATATGTATAATTTTAGAGTTGCGTTTGACCGCAATCATCAAATCGGGGGCATCGGTCTGGGGAATATGGTCGCAGACGATGCTGTCAACAATCGTTTTTAAGGCGGCGGCAGCGGTATCGTCGGGATGAGAAGACGGCAGTCCGGGAACAATCATAACGATCCGGTGTCGTCCGGCAACGTGGGCAACCGTTTCGGCAATGCCGTCAACAGTATGGGGACAACTGTATTCGGCCGTGAATTGAAGGCCGAGCGGCGTGTAGCTTTTGACCATTTTGCGGACGATCGCCGAAAAGTGAGCGGTTTCGGCCGCATCGTCATAAAATTTGGTATAAATAACGGCAGCCTGTTCTGTTCGGGCTTCTTCGACGTTTAACAGCGGCTGGTTGCCCGAGAGCTTAAAATCGATTTCTTCCAACAGGTCTTCTTCCACTGCCGGCGGAAAAACCGACAAAACGGCAACGATATCGCCTTTGCGGACATTCTGATACGGCGAAACCGTGTTGAGGGCAACCCGTTCCGACATGCGGTTAAATTTGGCGATGCGATTTTCCTGACAAATGAAGATGCCGTCCCGTTCGGCGGCAATTTTGCACAGGTTGCGTTGCGGAGCGGTATAAACGATGTTTTGGCCGCAGATACGCGGCGCCAGGTTGGAAAGGGCATTTTCGGCGGAAAGGTCGGCAACGCCGGTTTCGGCCGCGGTGATTTTTTTGACGCCGGCCATTTTAAGGTATAAGATATCTTCCTTTGTCAGTTTGTGACCGCGGGTAAGAACGCCGGTGTCCAGCCGGATGTCGTTTAACAAGATTTTTCCGTCGGCGCGGTTAATGTCAAATTCGCCTGTGCGCATAATCGTTGACCCCTAAACATTGTTTTTGTAAAGGTTAGCGCAAAAAGGCTTTTTCGTCAATTATTAAAAGCTGTCGGCAAAAAAACGGCAGATAAGCCAGAATAAACAGTTGATTATATGCGGCGACGGCATTAAAAATGTGATGTGACAATTTGAATAAGAGGAACTAAATATGAAAAAACAAGCTGTAATGATGTTGTCGGCGGCCTTGTTGTTGTCTGCCTGCAGCGACTTTTCGCGTTATACGACGGCCGATGCCGATGCGCCGGTCAAAACCCGACTTCGGGCCTGCATGCTGAGTGAGGCCAATTCCCGGTTTCAGAACGGTACGTTGTTGACAAAAACATTGAGTGAAACCGCCGATGAAATTTCATCGGTTTGTCTCAAAAAGCTGGCTCTGCAATCGGCCGGTTTGGATACCGAGGCCAATTCGACCGCTCAGACGATTTTGAACAACTTGATGAACAATTCCAAATAAATCTCATCCCCGGCGGTTTGTCCGGGGATATTTTTCGGGCAAAGCCGTGTCGTCAAGCAGGCCTGCTTGCTGATATTCTTTTTGCAAAGTGGAAATTTCCACTTCGGTGTAACGTTGGGTGGTTGAGAGCGAAGCGTGTCCCAGCAGTTCCTGAATTGAGCGCAGGTCGGTGCCTTCGGCCAGCAGGTGGGTGGCAAACGAGTGACGGAGAGCATGCGGCGTCAAATTGCCGGGAAGGCCCATTGAATTGCGTATTTTTTCCATTTGCCGCTGGATGATGCGCGGGTTGAGCCGTTCGCCGCGGGCACCCAGAAAAAGCGGTTGGTCTTGTTTCAGATTATAAGGGCAAACTTCAATGTACCGTTGAATGCGCCGGACGACCACCGGCAGCAGCGGCACCATGCGTTCCTTGTTGCCTTTGCCGCGGATTCTCAGCAGAGTCGTTTGTTGAAAGTCTTCCAGATTAAGCCCCAACGCTTCGGAGATACGCAATCCGCAGCCGTACAACAGGCTGAAGACGGCCTTGTCGCGCAGGTTTTGCCAGTTTTCGTGTTCGGCCTCGGCGGCCTGATCGATCAGATCCATTGTTTCGTCAACGCCGATCGCTTTCGGCAGCACTTTTGCCTTGCGCGGAGAAGACAAAATGCTGACCGCCGGATTTTTGACCAGATTGCGGCGGCTGAGCCAGCGAAAAAAATTGCGGATGCTTGAAAGTTCGCGGGCGATTGAACTTTTTTCGAGGTTTTTGCGGCTTCGTTCGCCGATAAAGGCGCGAAAAGCCCTGATGTCCATAGTCGCAAGCGTACCCAACGTTACTGTTCCGTCGGGGCAAATGTCGGAACGCGCGGCAAAAAAAGCGTTAAAAAAAGACAAATCACGCGCATAGGCGTCTGCCGTATGTTCGGAATAGCGTCTTTCGTTGATCAGCCATTGCCGCCAGCAGCGAATGGTTTCGTTGAGAATACTGTCGGCATAAAATTTTATTTCCTCTTTCATAATTTCATCTTACGCCGCGATGATTAAGATTTTGTAAAATAAGATTGACAAAAGGGGCAAAGAGACTATGTTTAAACCATAAATTTATCATTAAAATACTATTAGGCTATGAACTCTGAAAAAAATGACGCAAAGTGGTATGAGATTGTGAGGGCTCAGCCTGCCATCTATACCGATCCGGAAACCGGAAAAATCATCACCCGCAATCTGATTATGCTCGAAGGCGGCGTATACAGAACTTTTGAATATCCGAAAGACGGAATCAAAAGAATGTTGCTGAAAGTGGGTGACAAAGTGAAGATCGAGGGCACTCCTCAGGACGGCCCGATCGTGTTGGTAAGATAATTTTTTCCAACCGAATTGATTAAAAATCCTGTCTGTTTCAAACAGACGGGATTTTTTTGCGGAAAAATTAAAAACTTGACAAAAAAACGAAAACACCCGATAATTGTAACCGAAACTAAATTATTTAAGAAAATGAAAAATTATTTTTTTATAGCCTTTATGGCTTTGATTCTCTGTTCCTGCAGCTGCAATGTGGAAAATCAACAATCCTCCGTGGTTGCAGAACAATCTGAACAGCCTCAGGTATATCGGGCAAACGTCTTGCGAGTGCAGCATATTATCGAGTCTCTCGCTCATAGTTCCTGTTCCCGTACGATTGTGCTGCTCGATGACGGAAACATATTTTCGGCAGTGGACGAGTACAACGAAGACGTGGCTTTATTGCGTGAAGGGGATGAAGTGACATACACCAAACGCAGTAACGGCAAGGTCGATGAAGTTGTTCGTTGCCTCTATCAGCGCGCGAAGGTTTCCGACGAGTAGTCGACGGGCTTCGAAAGAGACTCCGGTTCCTGTATTCTGCAGGCCGGAGTTTTCTTGTTTCAGAAACGCGATCCGCAGCCGATGGAAAGTTTTTGGGGATTTCAGCATATTTGCAGTTTGTTTTTCCGGCCGGAGCGTATATGATCGCAATGTTTGACGAATTTTAAAAATCAATTGAAGAATAACCGGATGATCATCGGAGTTTTGCTGCCATTGCCGTTTAACGAGCCTTTTGACTACCAGTCGGAGGAAGAATTGCCGTTGGGAACGATTGTACGGGTGCCGTGGGGACGCGAAGAGCAGGTCGGCGTGGTTTGGAAAATCGGCAAAAGTTCGGATTTGGATGAAAAACGCATCCGACCGGTGAGTGAAAAACTGAATTTGCCGCCGATTGCCGAATCTTTGCGTAAACTGGTCGAATTTACCGCCGAATACAATTGCGCGCCGTTGGGTATGGTGTTGAAAATGGTGATCAGCGTGCGTCAGGTTTTTGACGAGCCGCAGACGGTTACCTTGTATCGCCTGAGCGGCAAAACGCTGGCCGAAGCAAAGTTGAAAAACTCCGATGCCCGCTGGCGGGTTATCGATCTGCTGAAACACGGCCCTTATTCAAAAGCCGAAATCAGGAAGGGCGCCGGTTGCAGCGCCGGGGTTGTCAATACCCTGATTGAAGCGGGGATTTTGTTGCCGCTGCAGAAAGAAAAAAAGAAACAGTTTGCCCTGCCGAAGCCGGATTTCCGACAGGTGGCGCTGACGGCCGAGCAACAGGCGGCGGCCGATGTGCTGACCGCCAAAGCCGGGCAGGGATTTTCGGTGACGCTGATCGACGGGGTAACCGGCAGCGGCAAAACCGAGGTTTATTTCGAAGCGGCGGCCAAAGTATTGCAAAACGGCAGACAGGTTCTGATTCTGGTGCCGGAAATTTCGTTGACCGCGCAATGGCTGGCCCGTTTTGAGAAACGTTTCGGCGTCAAACCGGGCTGCTGGCATTCCGGGTTGGGACAACGCGAACGCACCGATACCTGGATTGCGGCTGCCGAAGGACGGATTCAGGTTATGATCGGTGCGCGTTCGGCATTGTTTCTGCCTTATCCGGACTTGGGTCTGATCGTTATCGACGAGAGTCACGACCATTCGTTCAAACAGGAGGACATCGTCAATTATCAATGCCGCGATATGGCGGTTATGCGGGCCAAATTTGAACAGTTTCCGCTGATATTGTCAACGGCAACCCCCGATCTGGAAACGATTGTCAACGTTGAGAGCGGCAAATATGATACGGTGCGGCTGGAACACCGTTTTGCCAATGCGGTGCTGCCGCAAATCAAGATAATCGACCTCAAAAAGGACAAACCGCAAAAAGGGGCGTGGGGCGTCTCCTGGCTGGCACCGACACTGGCGGCGGCGTTAAAAGAAAATTTGGAAAAGGGCGAACAGTCGATGCTGTTCTTAAACCGGCGCGGTTATGCGCCGTTGGTCATCTGTCGCGACTGCGGTTACCGGATACAGTGTCCGCATTGTACTGCCTGGCTGGCGGAACACCGGAGTTCCAACCGTCTGATTTGTCATCATTGCGGTTACAGCATTGTACGTCCGAAATGTTGTCCCGACTGCGGTTCTGCCGAAGGACTGACGTCGTGCGGGCCCGGAGTGGAACGCATTGCCGAAGAAGTTGCGGCACGTTTTCCGGCAGCGCGGACCGCCATTCTTTCGAGCGATGCCACGGCGAGTCTGGCCGAAGTGTCGGCTGTCTTTGAACAAATGGAAAAAGGGGCGTTGGATATTTTGATCGGAACCCAGATTTTGGCCAAAGGCCACCATTTTCCGGAATTGACGCTGGTCGGAATTGTTGACGCCGACCTTGGTCTGATGGGCAGCGACCTGCGGGCGGCGGAACAGACTTTTCAGTTGCTGTCTCAGGTCGCGGGGCGTGCCGGCCGGGGTGAAAAGAGCGGTGAAGTTTATGTGCAGACGCTGTATCCCGAGAATGCTGTGTTGGAAGCTTTGATTCATAATGACCGCAGCCGTTTTCTCGAGTTGGAAAAACAAACCCGGCAGGCCTTGAAAATGCCGCCGTTCGGCCGTTTGGCCGCATTGGTCGTCAGCGGAGAAAATCAATCTTTGACCGAAAAAACGGCGCTGCAGCTCGGACAGTCGGCACCGCAGACAGCGTTGATTTCGACGCTGGGGCCGGCACCGGCGCCGATTTTTATGCTTCGGGGCAAATATCGATACCGTTTGCTGCTGAAAACGGCAAAAAACGTCAAAATTCAGGAGATTGTCCGTATCTGGCTGTCCAAAGTCAAAATCCCTTCCAAAATCAGGGTCGAAGTTGATATTGATCCCTATTCGTTTATGTAGCATGCCGGTGTTTTTTGCAGAAGGTTTGGCCTCGCGTAAGGATTTTTGTTTGAATTTTGGTGCTTAAAAAAAACTTATATTGTGATTATCTTAATTAAATTAATGGAAATGAAATAATTATCGGTTATCATCTCATACATTGTGATTATCGGGAAGTTTGATGAAGAAAAATTCTAAACATAAACTGGCATCCTCTTATGCGCAGGCGATGTACGAAGCGGCGGCGG